>ERZ773263.93-NODE-93-length-65038-cov-107.468830_pt1 | contig 65038 bp, 54 predicted proteins | sample MGYA00511076_ERZ773263 | MGnify/ENA primary metagenome ERZ773263 (study PRJEB29015, sample SAMEA2738155) | human oral metagenome | biome: human oral; feature: human-associated habitat; material: saliva | place: China | collected 2195 ... | reverse complement strand
GGTTGTAGGACTGTTTTAGTTTGGGGGCCTGGATATTGGTGTTAGCGAATTGGTCCTCGATCTCTTGGAGCATTTCTTCGACGGTAGGTCCCTTGGGGGTTTCTTTGGGGTTGGTGGGGGTGAGGGTTTTAGTATCGTTGGGTTGGCAGTATGTTGAGAACCCGGTTTTTAGGTTGTAGTTTGCAGCTTCGCCGGTTGCGGGTTGTTCTAGGACGCGTATGGGTTTACCCGGACGCTGGTCCTCGGAGTAACATTCAGCATCACCCGCTCTGCGCGCGGCGTGGGAGGTTATATGGAAGACCTGTCCCATACCGTCAACTGTTTTAGGATGTTCTTTTTCCCAGGCCTGCCACGCTGCTTCCACTGAAGTTGTGGAGGCAGTATTACCATCTGAAATGTCTACTTGTCGAGAATGGTCTGTAGTTCTGGAACGCTTCGTGTGGTTATCCTTCGATGGGTGATTCTCCCCAGGTACTTTAATGCAATGGCCATTAGAGTTTTGATTCGTACATTCAGCAGCCATTGCAATTGGAACGCTACACGTCATATTTACCGCAAAAACAGACGCGTACAGAATAATATTTATATTCTTAATATTCTTCATGAAGGATTTCATTTTTGCTCCACATCTTCAGAACCTACAATCTTCCAATATCCATTAGAATACGTAAATAGGAAGTAAAAAGAATCATTTTTCGTATCCGTATTAGCATCCATTTCGAGATGCCCATCAGGATTTACATATGTAACTGTTGACCACAGGATGCGAAACTTCATTCGGTAATTTTTCTTCTGGCTATCATAAATCAGAGAACCTTCAGACTGATAAGATTCCAGCCCTCCAATAATCCATCCTCCGCGACTATAAAGAGATTCCAAATATTTGTATGATTTATATTCTTCTGTTTCTTGCGCAATATATTTATAGGCATAAGAACAGTCACCGGTTTGTGTACCGTAGTTGTGGGCCACCAACCAGTCTTCCATCATATGAATGAGACCCTCTTCGGTTTCAGGGTACTGCGCAGGCTCATTGCGGGGCTTCGGGACATTTTGGGCCGGGCCATAGCCGTCCGCCTTGCGGTACTCGCCGTCGGGGGCCTTCGAGCCGCCGGAGTAGCCGCGGGTAATGACCGGACTCGGGGTTGCCGAGCCCGAAGACGCATCGGTAGCCACAGCAGTTGCCGAAGCAGTCTCACTCGGTGTGCCGGAAGAAGTCGAGCCGGCAGCCTCATTAGCGGCCTGCTGACCGCATGCCGCGAGCAGGCCGGTCAGGCTGAATAGTGCGCCGCCGCTCAGTAGGGTGCGGCGGGTCAAAACGGATTCAGGTCCCATTAGAGGTGCTCCAATCGTCGGTGATGGTGTGTATATGTACTAGTCGAGAAGCTTTCTTTAGGTACAGCAACGTATCCAAAAGCGCCCAGACTAGGTACCTCGCATTATCGATGCACCGGTGCATCGCTTTGGGTCCCAGAACCACCTTACAGGATGTTTGCCATCTTTTGCAGTCTTTTGAGGTTTTTGGCGGTGAAAGTTCGTTGTTCGAGCGTCTTCGTCTGCCGGGTGGTGTGTGCGGCTTCTCGTGTTGGGACTGGTCGATAGGGCGCCTTCACCGCGGGTTAAAGACCCGCGGTGAATACACGATCTATCGAAAAAATCCATCTAAAAAAGCAGGCGGCCCCGAACACTTCCGTATCCGGGGCCGCCTACTGCGGTTATTTACGTTCGGTTATTAGTCCCATTCACTGCGCAGAATCTGCTGAACAAATTTCTTGGGTAGCCAGAAGGAGTGCTTCGTGATGTGGCGACCGTCGGGCAGTTCGTCGGTATCCTTGAGCTTGCCTTTTCCAACAAACTTACCAGGCTCAAGTTCGTAATATGACTTGGAGGCATGAGCCTTGGTGAAAAGAATTTTATTCATTTGGCTTTTTGGGAAGTTGGTGAATACCCGAACTCCGTCTTCTCCGTGCGGTTTAGGCGTGAGTTCAATACCTTGGATAATAGTATCCTTTGTTTCTTGCCATACCCTCATTAATTCAGGCTCGAGGGATTCAGGGAAGCCCCAGAACTTAACATGGTCTAAAACGTAGTTTTTTGGAGCCGTTTCGCGGAATATTACAAACATTAACTCCTTAGAGAAGATTTCGGTGTAAATGTGAGAATTTTCCCATTCGTTTTCGTTTGCCATTTCAATAAAACGGTAGTTCTTAAAGGGGGAATCCTCTTTGGGGAGTCCGTTTTTATCAACGCGGATGGCACGAATATTCATGTTCGCCTTTTTAAACTCAACAGTATTGTCGATATCTGAAGAAAGGCCAAGAATCTTCCTCACAAGAGTGCTGTTGCGGCCCTTAGCTTTGAAGTTAACGTTAAACTCCTTGCAGAGTTCTTTCTCGCTCTTACCCCGGTATTTCAAAAGCTCTTCTTCAATAATCTGGGTAAAAGGCTTAGAGGTATCCCGAGCTGCTTTAGCGATACTCTCTTGTTCCTCCTGGCTGAAAACCTTAGCGCGGAGGAGAGTGGTCATGTAGCTGCTCTTTAGTGACCAGGCGCGCCTATTGGCCAGCTCGGGGCCATAGGGTTGAGTGGTGCGGTCTCTGTCTTTGCCGGCACCCTTGCGACAGGTTGAAAGATACAGGCCGTCAGATTCGGAAAGCTCGTGAGCACGTCCTTCCAGAACTTTCTGGGTAATACGTTTGTAGTCCTCGAGGATAATCGGCATATCCTCTTCGGGCCAGTCAAAGAGGAAAGCCTTATCAGTGATATTTTTCAAAATATCGCGAGTCTTCCGATATTTATAAAACAGAAGCAAAATTTTTTGGCACTTATGCCAAAGGTGCGTCTGATAAAAATCGTCTAGATTTTCCTCATGAAAATTAAGCATGCTGAGGACTAAGCGCTCTTTGGCGGAAATAGTGCCGTTCGCGTTGACCCTGTAAGGGGTCGTCTTAATCTCGACCTTTGCGGTGGGGATATCGGGTTCTGGAGAATTATTGGGTTTAATCCCATAGAACAGCTCTTCAACGAGGTTGCCGTAGATTCCCTTGGAGAGCTCGCTAATTTCCTTGCGAGTGGCCGTCGAGGGGGTACCCTTTTCCTTCTCTTCATAGGTTTTGTACTCAGAGTTCTGGAATTCTTCCAGGATGTCATAGAGCGTGTGGCCGATGAGCCGCTCCTCTGTGTACTTAAGGATGCTCTCAATGCTCGAATCGTCGTAATCAAAAAGGCCCACGGTTGGTTTTCCTTTCGGGAGTAGAGGGGTGCGGCGGTGCTGTTTCTTGTTTTCATGCTACGTCAGATAGCGCAGCTGCGCTCTTTAGCTCGTCACTGGCTTTTCCCGAACCCACTTGATCTGAACAGCTGTTCTATGCTATAGTATTAGTGTTCGAATATATTTACAGAGGACTATAAGGACTACTGACTCATGGATCAGAAAACCACCAGCAGTAGCCAGCCTATCCGAGTTATCGAGCTTTTCGCCGGTGTAGGTGGCTTCCGCTTAGGATTTGAAGGCTATAACGCCAACGGCATGACCCTACCCTCCGCAGGCCCCTTCACGACTGTCTGGGCGAACCAGTGGGAGCCCCCGGGAACGGTTGGCCGCCAGTTCGCGGCCCGCTGCTACCAGGAACGTTTCGGCGAAGAAGCAAACCTCGAAAACCGCGATATTCACGCCGTACTTGATGACGTGGAGGCGGGCCTCTACGAAATTCCCGACGCTGACCTGCTCTGCGGCGGCTTCCCCTGCCAGGATTACTCGGTCACCAAGCCCCTCTCGCAGTCGCACGGCATTGAAGGTAAGAAGGGCGTGCTCTGGTGGGATATTCACCGCGCGCTCGAACTTAAGACCCCCAAATATGTTGTTCTGGAGAACGTTGACCGCCTGCTGAAGTCGCCCGCTAAGCAGCGAGGCCGCGACTTCGCCATTATGCTCTCCTGCTTCTACGCGCTCGGCTACAGCGTCGAATGGCGCGTTATCAACGCGGCAGAGTACGGCCACCCGCAGAAGCGTAAGCGCGTCTACATTTACGCCGAACACAACGCCCCCGAATGGGATTTGTCGCGCCGAATCACCCACACCGGTGTTTTGGCAGAAGCATTCCCGGTCAAAACAGCAGAATCTGAGGGTCTTCTCTCCGTCTTCGAAGAGCTCAATGAGGCCGATGAGTTCACCATCTCCGATGACCCCTACTACGAGACGGAACACTTCGGAATCGGCGCTAAGACCTCACCCTTCCAGATTGCCGGTGTCATGCAGAACGGCACCGTGCTCACCAGCAAGGTAGAGCCCGACTACCGCGGCGAATTTAAGACGCTCGGTGACGTGGTTCTTCCCGACTCTGAGGTGCCGGAACAGTTCTTTATTGCCCCTGACAAGGTGCCTTCTTGGGAGTACCTCAAGGGCGCGAAGAAGGAAAAGCGCATCAATAAGGCAAGCGGTTTCGAATACTTCTACACCGAAGGTTCAATGTCTTTCCCTGACCCGCTCGACCGCCCGGCGCGTACCATCCTGACCGGCGAAGGAGGCTCAGGAGCCTCCCGCTTTAAGCATGTTGTGATTGGCGATTCTGGTGCGTACCGCCGTCTTGTGCCCGATGAGCTGGACCAGCTACAGGGCTTCCCGCGAGGTTGGACTGACACCGGCATGAGCGACGGTAACCGTGCCTTCTGCATGGGTAATGCTCTTGTGGTGGGTATTCCGCACGAAATCGGTAAGGCTATCGCCCGCCGACACAACCAATAAGACATAACCGGTAAAAACGCGCAGGAGGTGCAGTAGCCCAAAAGCTACTGCACCTCCTTTTGCATGCCCGACGGCCTAAACCAGAGCAGACCTAGACTAGCGCCTCCTCAAGCCAGTTCAAGCCCGAGCGGTGCTCATCCAACAACTCAAGAGCCCGGTTAGGCAACTCAACCTTCAGACGAGCACCCGCCAACGACTGATACTGCGTATTCCCCAAGCCGGGATGCAGAAGAAGAGTCCGCGAAGAACTCACACCCACCAGCTCGCTATCAAAAAGCTTATGCAAATCCTTGCGCAGAAGCAGACCCTCATCCACACGGTGCTCGCCCTCGCGCGCATAGCTGTACAGGTGCGCCGCATCCAGCGCCGCCGTATGGCAAGCACCCGTAAACGCACACATGTTTCCGAAGCGGTTCAACAGCTCCTGTCGGAACTGTCCCTGACCGTTGCGAGACCAAACCGTGCGCTCCGTAAAACCGCCCCGAGGATTCACTGGCACCTCGTGAGCATCGCTCAGGGGAAGCTGGTGAATACCCGAAGTGTTCAGGCTTTCAAGCCAGTCAAGGACTTTAGCCGTATCGAGGGCGACAATGCTGTTCTGCCGGTTATATTTGCCCGGTGCGCAAAGCCCTTCAAAAGATTCTTTGTTCAACGCACCGATGAGTTCAGTCCAGGTATCGCCATAGTAGGCGATGAAACGCTGAACTGTCTCAGTCTTCTGCGGTGGATTTTTATGCAGGCGCTGCTCGGGCTTGAGATTGTCTCTTCTCAGGCAATTTCCATCGCAACGCCACAGCCCATCGGACTTGAAGGTGATGCGGCTGCTCCCACAGCGGGGGCAAAACGTCATGACCTTATCGGCCTCGTATGACTCAATTTTTCGAATAACGGCTGACCCGAGAAGAATCGAATTATCTCGAATCAGCACGAAGTCACCCTCTCGAACGTTTGTGTAGTTCCGAACTTTCGAGTCGTAAACGTATCGGAACTCCAGGGCATCGTCGTAGACTTTTCCGCTGGCGGCGCTTCGGTTCTCTTCATCGGGAACGGAGCGTAGCAGCCACGCCTGCGGGAGTCGCATGTCAGTTGCGGCGTGCTTGCTCGGGAGGCTGAGGGTCGTAACCACGGACGGGAGAACGAAATCTGGAAGCGATGGTGTTGCGCTGTTTGCCATAGCAGCAGCCTAGCAGCCCGGGCGGTTTGCCGCTGCCTGGGTGGTCACCGACTCACGGGGCAGGGGTGGCGGGATCCTGTAATTACAAAAATTCCGGCGGCTCCTCCATAAACCCTTCCTCGAAAAGCCACATGTGTTTCGAGAAGCCACGTAACATGTTGCTTTTCGAAACACATGTGGCTTCTCGGCAATTAAACTCGGCGCATAAAAACAGCGCCCGCATGAGCAATATTCACCAGCCCAAACGCTATTGATTCGCATCACGGGCCGGTGTTCTTAGGTATCCTTGGGGTAACACTCAGACAGAAGCCCGCCCTCCACCTCGAAAGGGGCCGCATGAAAACCTTCTGGACCAACCTCCCCCTCACCATCCGTGCGGCAGTCATCTTCTGCTACGCCTATGCTGTGGTCCGCCTCCTCAACCTCTTTGCCGAGGTGGGCACCGCACCGCTGACCCCGCGCACGCTCCTCGACGGCACCCTGACCGCCGCGGGCGTCGTCGGTGCTCTCGTCCTGTACCTGGGTAACGCCCTGGGTGCCGCTCTGCGCGCCCGGCGAGAAGGCTACGAGCCCCGCCCGGTCGGCATCATCGTCGCCTACGCCCTCTTCGTGGCGGTGTGCGCCTACCTTGCCTGCCGCCTCATCGCCTACACCGTGGATGCGGGGCTCACCTGGCTCTTCCCGCCCGCCCTCGACCAGGTTCTGGTCGCCGTGGGCATGGCTGTTCTTGGCGTGATTAACTATGTGCGCCTCGACCGAGCAAATCCCGACCGCCGCACCCGCAAAGCCTAACCGGGGAGTTGCACCAAAAAATCCCTGTAATTACAAAAAATCTCCCGCACCGGGTGGAGCACACCTTCACGGCATGCCCCGCCCAGCGCGGGAGATTTCTATGTCAACGGAACGCCGCAGCCTTCACGCTACAGCGCCGCGTGCACCTTACAGGCTCTGTGCCTGAATTGCGGTAATCGCAACGGTGTTGATGATGTCCTCAACGGTGGTGCCGCGGGACAGGTCGTTCACGGGCTTACGCAGACCCTGCAGAACCGGGCCCACAGCGGCAGCACCCGAAGACTGCTGAACAGCCTTGTAGGTGTTGTTACCGGTGTTCAGGTCGGGGAAGATGAACACGGTAGCCTGACCAGCGACCTCGCTGCCGGGCAGCTTGGTCGACGCAATGGACATGTTCGAAGCAGCGTCGTACTGGATCGGGCCCTCAACCGCGAAGTCGGGGTTCGAAGCGCGCACGATCTCGGTTGCCTCACGCACAACGTCCACGTCCGCACCGGCGCCGGAGGTACCGGTCGAGTAGGACAGCATAGCAACCTTCGGCTCCACACCGAACTGGCGTGCAGTCTCCGCGGATGCCTTCGCAATGTCGGCCAGCTGCTCTGCGTTGGGGTTCGGGTTCACTGCGCAGTCGCCGTAGACCAGAACGCGGTCTTCCATCAGCATCAGGAAGACGGAGGACACAATCTTGGTGCCGGGGCGGGTCTTGATGAACTCGAGCGAGGGGCGGATGGTGTTCGCGGTGGTGTTCACAGCACCGGAAACCATACCGTCGGCGATACCCTTGTAAACCAGCATGGTGCCGAAGTACGAGGGGTCGGTCATGCGCTCGCGAGCAGCCTCAATGGTGACACCCTTGTGTGCACGCAGCTCAGCGTAGGTTGCCGCGAAGTCCTCGGAGTACTCGTTGTTCTCGATGTCGATGATGCGGATCGAGCTGGGCAGCTCAATGCCCTCAGCCTGGCAAATCTCGGCAATCTTGGCGGGGTTGCCGAGCAGAATCAGGTCGCAGAAGTCGCGGCGAGCAATAATCTCGGCGGCACGCAGGATACGCACATCGTAACCCTCGGGCAGAACCACGGAGCGGCGGTTTGCGCGTGCGGTCTCGATGAGGTTGTGCAGGAAGCGCAGCGGGGTCATGGAAGCCGGGCGCTCGATGGACAGGCGGGACAGCAGCTCGTCCTTGTTGACGTGCTCGTCCCAGCCACCCAGGGCGGCGGCCAGCTTGCGCTGGTGACCGCTCTCGAGGGAGCCGTGCACGCGGGAGACGGCGCGTGCGGACTTGAAGGTGTCGTGCTCGGTGGACAGCACCGGGAAGGGTGCGTTCTTGATGAGCTCGCCCACGGCGGTGTGCTGGCCGGAAACGTCGTCCAGGCCGCCGGTGAGCAGCACGCCCGAGGGAGCGGGGAAGGACGGTGCCAGCGCGGAGGCCAGGGTTGCGGCCACGATGTCTGCACGGTCGCCGGGGACAATCACGAAGTCGCCGTCGACGAACTGGCCCAGGAAGTTGGAGACGGTCATGGCGGCGACCTTGATGCCGTGAATATCGCGGCTGAGGTCCTCAGCCTTCACGCCGGCGGTGTCGAGCTTGAGGGCCTCGGCCACCTCACCGACGGTCGGAGCGGTCAGCTCGGAAATCTCGGGCAGCACGTAGACGGGCAGGTCTGCCTCGCCGCGCTTGACGGACTTCTCGATGTCCTCGCGCAGTTCGGGCTCTGCACGGTTGACGATGACGGCGAGCAGGTCAGCCTTGGATGCGGTCAGCTCGGTGCGGGCCACGTCAACGGCGGTGACTGCCTCTTCGACGGTGGCTTCCTGCGCACCGACGATAGCGACGACGGGCAGGCCCAGGTCGCGTGCAATCTGGACGTTCAGGTCGAATTCGACTGCGAGTGCGTTGGCGGGCAGGTAGGCGCCGTCAACAATCACGACGTCGCTGTTGGCTGCGACCTTCTCGTAGGCGGATACCGCGCGGGAGGAAATCTCTTCGGTGTCGCCCTCAGCAATGAGTGCGAGTGCGTCGTTCATGGAGACGGCGCCGCCGACCTGCTCCTCGGAGAGGTTGAAGTGCTCGCGAATCAGGCGTGCTACGGGGTCGTCAGCGATGGTTGCGCCGTCGAAGACGGGGCGGAAGAAGCCGACGCGGTCCGCGCGCTTAATCAGGGAGTCTGCCAGGCCCAGGGCAATCAGGGACTTGCCCGAGTTCGGGGACGTAGCGGAGAGGTAAAGACCGGTGGTCATATTCTACTTTCCTTCGGTGGGGTGGCGTTCGGCGCCGGTACCGCGCGTGCGCAGGGGTTCCCTGTGTCTGTGCGGTGTGCGTCGAGCGTAGGTCACTTTCTATGTTAAGACTTTGCGGGTGTGGTGCCTAACAGCGTTCAGGGTGCGATGTGTCGCACGGCGTCCCGGGCGGGGCCGCCGCGCGCCTCACGGTGCCCGCAGCTGCTGGACTAGCCGTCTGGCCCGCCCGTTTACGGGTTTTACGGGTTGAGGATGCGCGCGTACCGTACGCTGTGGCCGGGCGCCCAGATGCCGCGTGCCTCAAATTCGATGCTGTTGCGCTGGTAGCCGAGGCGCTCGTAAAAAGAGAGCGCCCGTTCGTTTTCGGCCATGACCCACAGGTAGGAGTTTTCGCCCGGGTAGATAACGGAGTCGTAGAGCGCCTGTCCGAGGCCGGTGCCGTGCGTGTGGTCGAGGGTGTACAGGTGCGTGAGTTTGCGGGTGCCCGCGGGCAGCTCGGGGAGGTCGTCGGCGCGTTCGAGTTCCCAGGAGGAGGGCTCGCACAGGGAGAGCGCCATGCCGACGGGCTTCTCCCAGTCGATCTGGGTGCCCACGGCGCAGGAGAGTCCACCGTCGGGGGTCCAGCCGGGCACCTCGTAGGCGAAGAAGCCGCGCACGGTGGGGGAGGAGATGTGGCGGTGGAAGTCTTCGAGGTATTCGTCGCGTTCGGCGCGGTGGCGGGCGGTGAAGCTTTCCCCGAGCGCGTCGAAGTAGACCGGATCGTAGGTTTGCTCCATGCAGTCCAGCTGCAGGTCGACGTACTTTTCGGCGTCGGTCGGTTCAATCGGTGCGAGCGCGTAGCGGCCCTGACATACAAATCCCATGGGTTCCAGTCTACTCAGCCTGTTTCTGCGGAGGCGGTTCCTCGCGGGTGCGTACGCTAGGGGCGTGCAGGAGCGGCACCCCGGGATGCGAGCGCCGTCGGGCGGCCCGCCCCCCGATTAGGTGCGGCGCTGACCGGGGGCGGGTCGTCGGCTAGGCTAGAGGGTATGGCGAAAAAGAGCAGGGCACCGAAGAAATCCCAGAAGGCGCAGAAGAACCGGGCTGACGATACCGAGAACACCCCCGTGCAGGGCGCGGTGGCAGGCGTGTACCCCATCTCCACGGGTGAGGCGGAGCTCGTCCCCGACGGCTACCACGCCGACGGCTGGCTGCTGCTCATCAACGGCGTGCAGTCCTCCCACGTAATCGTGGGCGAGCCCCGCCAGCTGGATTTTGAGTACATGCGCTGGATTGCCGCGGTCGTCTCCTCGCACGTGAAGGAGCACCTGGACGCCGCGAAGCTGCGCATCACCCACCTGGGCGGCGGCGCGTGTTCCATGGCGCGCTATTTCGCCGACCTGTACCCGACCAGCCGCAACACGGTCGTCGAGCTGGATGCCAAGCTCGCCGAGTACGTGCGCGCCTGGTTCGACATCCCCAAGGCGCCGCGCGTGAAAATTCGCGTGGGCGAGGCGGGTGCCGTCACCTCCACGTTTGCCCCGGCTTCCCGCGACGTGCTGATTCGTGACGTATTCGCCGGGGACACCACCCCCGAGGCGCTCACCACCGTCGAGTTCACCCGCACCGTCGCCGAGTCGCTGGCACCCGGCGGCCTGTACATCCTGAACTGTGGTGACGGGCCGGCGCTGACCGGTGCCCGCGCCGAGGCCGCTGCCCTGCTCGAGGTGTTCGAGTACGTGTGCATCGTGGCGGATTCCGCCATGTTGAAGGGCCGCCGCCGCGGCAACGTCATTATTGCCGGCTCCCACGCGCCCCTGCCGGAGGCTGGCTCCGTGCAGGCTGCCGCTATCGCCCGTGAGCTCATGGGCGGAGGCGTACCCGCCCAGTACTGGGACACCGCGCGGGTGCATCAGTTCGCGGGTTAGGGGGTTAGGCTTCAGTCATAGGTTAGTGACGTTAGGGGTGGGTCTTAACCACCCCCAACGTCACTAACCCACCCCTAAAATCGCCAACCCATGACCGAAGCCATTCCGAGATGCATACAGCACAGGCGAAACCCCACCGATACCGACCCCAACCCGATACCATGGTGACCATGCGATACACCTATCTGGGCCCCTCCGGCACCTTCACTGAATCCGCCCTGCTGAGCGTTCCCGGCGCATCCGACGCCGAACGCATCCCCGCCACCAGCGTGCCCGACGCGCTCGCACGCCTCAACGCGGGCGAGGCGGACGCCGCCATGGTGCCCATCGAAAACTCCGTAGAGGGCGGCGTGAGCGCCACCCTGGACGCTATCGCGGCCAGCGAGGGTGTGCGCATCATCCGCGAGGTGCTCGTGCCGATCCGCTTCGTGCTGGTCGCCGCGAAGCCCCTCAGCATCGAGGACGTCAAGACCATCTCCACGCACTCGCACGCCTGGGCGCAGGTGCGCGGCTGGGCGCAGGAGAACGTGCCCACCGCGGCGTACCTGCCCGGCTCCTCCACCGCCGCGGCGGCTGTTGGCCTGCTCGAAGAGGGCTGCACCTACGACGCCGCAATCTGCTCCCCGGCGCTGCTGAACTACCACCCCGAACTGCACGTCATCCAGGACAACATCGGCGACAACAAGAACGCCGTGACCCGCTTTGTGCTGCTCTCACGCATCGCCGACATTCCCGAACCGACCGGCTCCGACAAGACCACCCTGACCGTGCCGCTGCCCGCCAACCGCGCCGGCGCGCTCATGGAGCTGCTCGAACAGTTCTCGGTGCGCGGCGTGAACCTCTCCCGCATCGAGTCGCGCCCCACCGGCGAAGGCATGGGCTCCTACTCGTTCAGCATCGACGCCGACGGCCACATCTACGAGGCACGCATGCGCGACGCCCTGCGCGGCCTGCACCGCGTCTCCCCGACGCTGAAATTCCTTGGCTCCTACCCGCGCGCCGACCACGAAAACACCGAAGTCGACGCCATCCACTCCGACGCCTCCTTCGACTCCGCGCACGAGTGGCTGGAATCGCTCTTCCCGAACGGCCGCCCCGCACACCTGCAGCGCCGCTAGACACCCCCGCACCTACCCGCGCCCCACCAGCGCAAACCCCACCCACAACCCACCGCAAGATTAGGTAGGATAAAACAGTGATTGATATTAACCTCCTCCGCGAAAACCCCGACGTCTTCCGCGCCTCCCAGCGAGCACGCGGCAAGGACGAAACCCACGTCGACCGCATCCTCGAAGCCGACACCGCACGCCGTGCACTCATCGGCGAATACGAGAACCTGCGCGCCGAGCAGAACGCCTTCGGCAAGAAGGTTGCCAAGGCACCCAAGGAAGAAAAGCCCGCACTCGTCGCACAGGCCAAGGAACTGGCCGCCCGCGTCAACGAGGCGAAGGCAGCCTCCGAGGCGAAGACCGCCGAATACGAGGAACTGATCAGCAGCATCGAGAACCTCATCATCGACGGCGTGCCCACCGGCGGCGAAGACGACTACGTGGTCGTCAAGAAGGTCGGCACCCCCCGCGACTTCTCCGCTGACGGCTTCGAGCCGCGCGACCACCTTGAGATCGGCGAGCTCGTCGACGGCATCGACATGGCACGCGGCGCGAAGGTCTCCGGCGCACGCTTCTACTTCCTCAAGGGCCAGGTGGCCCGCCTGGAGCAGGCCCTCATGTGGATGGCGCTCGACCTGGCCACCCAGCACGGCTTCACCATGATGACCACCCCCACCCTGGTACGCCCCGAAATCATGAACGGCACCGGCTTCAACGTCAAGCACGACGACGAAATCTACCGCCTGGAGCGCGACGACCTGTACCTGGTCGGCACCTCCGAGGTGGCGCTCGCCGGCTACCACACCGACGAAATTCTCGACTTTGAGAAGGGCGCGAAGAAGTACCTGGGCTGGTCCTCCTGCTACCGCCGCGAGGCAGGCTCCGCAGGTAAGGACACCCGCGGCATCATTCGCGTGCACCAGTTCAACAAGGCCGAAATGTTCGTGTACTGCCCCGTCGAGCAGGCAGAAGAGATGCACGCCCAGCTGCTCGCCCTCGAAGAGGAAATGCTGCAGCGCTGCGGCCTCGCATACCGCGTAATCGACACCGCCGCAGGCGACCTGGGCACCTCCGCAGCCCGCAAGTTCGACTGCGAGGCGTGGGTCCCCACCCAGGGCACCTACCGTGAGCTGACCTCCACCTCGAACTGCACCACCTACCAGGCGCGCCGCCTGAACATTCGCGAGCGCACCCCGGACACCGTGGACGAGGCAGGCAACGTGCGTAAGGGCCGCACCCGCTCCGTGGCAACCCTGAACGGCACCCTGGCGACGACCCGCTGGTTGGTAGCCATCCTGGAGACTCACCAGCAGGCTGACGGTTCTGTGGTAATCCCCGAAGCTCTGCGCCCCTACATGGGTGGCGCCGAGGTTATCCCGGCAGTAGCCGCTGAATAAAAGAATGAAGGGGTGATTCCGAGGCTCCAGGCTCGTTACCTCGCCTGATTCGGAAGCCTCTTGAGTGCTCGCGCGCTCGCACCCGGCTCCCTCATCCGTACATGGGTGGTGCCGAGGTTATCCCGGCAGTAGCCGCTGAATAATCTCAAACTCGGTCGAAAACCCGCTCACCGCGTAAACGGTGGGCGGGTTTTCGCGTATCCCGGTAGTCTAAGAACTATGCCTCTTTACCGTAAACTCCTTGGTGTTTCTGCGGCGGCGGCGCTGACCGCCTCCGCCACTGGTGCCCGCAAGAAGGCGCGCCGACGCGCTATCGAGCTGGGTGCGCCCTTCGGCGTTCTGCCGACCCTGCCTGCTGGCCCCAGCCGTCACGTGGGCCTGGTGTATAACCCGAGCAAACCGGGTGCCGCGGCCACTGTCGAGATTCTGGAACGTATCCTCGCGGCGAACGGCCACCCGAAGGCGCTGGTGCGCACCACCCGCGTGGACGAGCCCGGCTCAGAGGCCGCCCGCGAGCTGATTGCCGAGGGCGTTGACCTGCTGATTGCCGCAGGTGGTGACGGTACGGTGCGCGCCGTGGCGGCGGCGCTGGCGCATCACGAGGGGCGCAAGCCGCGCCTGGGTATTCTGCCGATGGGCACCGGTAACCTGCTGGCGCGCAACCTGTACATCCCGGTCAGTGACGTGGCGGCGTGTATTGATATTGCGCTCAACGGTGCAGGTCAGGCCGTTGATGCGATTGAGATGACGACGACGGGCACCACCGGCGAAGAAACCGAACACACGTTCTTTGTAATGAGTGGTGCCGGCTTCGACGCGCTGGTCATGAACGACACGAACGAGGAGATTAAGGCGAAGTTCGGCTGGGTTGCATACGTGCAGTCCGGCATGAAGCATATGCTGGGCAGGTCGCATCCGGTGCGCATCAGCGTGGACGGTGGGGAGCCTCGCATCCTGCCCATGCGTTCGGTGCTGGTTGCGAATTGCGGCCGCCTGCAGGGCGGTATTCGCCTGGCGGATATGACGGATGTGCACGACGGCAAGCTTGAGGTGATTGTGGCGTCCCCGCGTGACCTGGTGGAGTGGGGCCTGCTGATGGCGAAGGTGATGCGTCGCACGATTCTGGGTTCGCCGCGCGTTGAGCTACCGGTGATTCGCCACCTGGTGGGGTCCGAGGTGGTGCTGGAGTTCCCGGATGGTGCGCAGCCGGTTGAGGTGGATGGCGATCCGGCGCCGTCGGCGCACCGCATTAGCGCGCGGGTGCTGCCCGCCGCCGTAGAGGTGGCGGTCCACCCCGAGGTGCTCTAGCGGGCGTGGTTTGCTTGCTCGCACCCGTTTTAAGGAATTGCCCAGGTGGGTGACGTATTCTCAGGGGGTTGATGTATACACCGAGTACGTCAGGAGACAACCACCTATGAGCAACCAGCCCGCCCTTCAGCACACGTATCTTCCGCATCCCGCAGATTATCTGCAGGAGAAGCCGCGCCGCGGCTTCTGGAAGACCATTCTGCGTATTATCGCCTGGGGCATGTACGTTGTGAGCGTGCCCGTGTGCCTGGTGGTGATGGGGGTCGTCATTGTTGGCCTGGTGCTGCTTGGCAGCTCGATTGATAACGTGATTCTTCACTTTGTAGTCATGCTGGTGATGCCTTTGGTGGCTCTGGTCCTTGGGGCTGTTGGGCTGTATGTCTTTGGTGTGAAGATTATTGGTGGCCTTTTCACGTATTCGCGGACTGATAGTGAGGTGGAGGACGGCGGCGAGCGCTTCGTTCGGGGTACGTACGAGTTCTTTGCTGATATTTTTGCGGGCCTCCCTGACATTGACTTCTTCTGACGAAGGCGGTGTCTAGGGTCTGAGGGAGAGGTTGGCACCACCCCCGAATCACCTATTTGTGACCTGGATTATGAAAAAAATCGCCAATTTTTTCACTATTTTCTGGAAATCAGAGGGGATAGTGAAAAAATTGGCGATTTTTTACACTATTTTTCTCGCCGTCCAGTCCGGTGCAGTTCTCGCTTCTAGACGCTGTGAGTCGGCGAGAATCCCGATAGCTAGAGGACTAAACCTCAAACGTAGAAACAGGGGAGGGGCCGCACCGGAGTGCGTCCCCTCCCCGTGTAGAGCTTGCTACTTTTCGTAGCGCCTAGTAGTGGTAGTGGTAGTGATGGCGGGGGGCCGAGGCGGCCACCGCCGTAGCCGTAGTCGCCACCAAAATGCCGGATAGCAGAACGTTGGCCCTGCGCTGCTCGTACAGCTGCTTGTCCATCATGTCCTCCACGATAGCGTTGTGAATTCGCGTCTCGCGGGCCTGCTCCTCCATGCTCAGGCGCACCCACAGCTGGTGCCTCTCCTGCTCGTACAGGTTCAGCGCCTCCTGCAGGGTGTAGGTGCGGCCCTGGCGAACGTACTTGTACAGGGTGTCTGCCGCGTTCGGGTACAGGTAGTCTTCCGGGAACCAGTGGGAGAAACGCTCCATGTACTCGTTGTGTACCTTCGAAAGCTCGGCGATGGCCGGCTCCTCATAGTCGCTCCACACCGAGTCGTTATGCGCGCGACGCTTGTTGTTCTCCCGCTCGACCTTCGCCGCCGCCAGCGGGTATGCGACAAAGTACATCAGCGACCACCAGAGAGCCGCAATCACAATCGCCGAGACAATCGCCGGCACGTGAATGGTGTGCCACGGAATATCGCTCGAGTGAATCTGCGGGTTGGCGTACAGGTAGCGTAGATAGGCGATCAGCATGATGATGGAGCTGGCAAGGTACGTCCACGGAATCAGCTTAAAACAGGCCACGAAGAGCCGCTTGAGCTTAATCCGAGGGGGCTCAGGTACGGCGGCAACGTATGCCTTCTGCGCGCTCTTCATCGAATCGGCCCAGGGCGCGGCGCGATCTACCAGCTGCTTGATCTGGCGGAGGTGCTCCAGCAGGTCCTGACGCTGATGCATCTGCTCCTGCGGAATCGGCGAGTTGGTGGAGGGGGCTGGGATGGGAGCCGGACTACTGGCCGACATGGGGGTCTGCGACATCGGGGTGCCCTTTTCGTAGTGTAAAAGTGTGTATCTGCGTGCTACTCGTGCGGTGCGGCGAACGTGAGGAACCTACGCGGCCGTCCAGGTGACGTACTTGTCCTTGGCGAATTCGTCGGTCACCTGCGGCTGCTCGGCGGGTACCCACAGGGCCCAGTCGCCGTTGTGCCACTCCATGGTCGTCTCAAAGTAACGGTAGGTGCCTGACGGGGTTTGGAAAAGAATACGGATGACGGCGCGTTCCGGGGTGTACGACATGTAGCGGTACCCCATGATGCGTACGACGGTGCGGGTCGTCGTGTCCTGCAGGCGGTCCTTGGTGATTTGCTCCGCGCCGGGGCCGATGACGGTCGGCAGGTACGCCTCCGGGCTGTCATTGACGTGGATGAGTGCCCACGCGGATGCGTACAGGGCACCCTGCGCCGAGTGCTCAAAACAGCTACGAATCGGGGATTCCACGACGGGGCCCGCGGTCTGCGAGACGGGGCCGGTCCATCCGGATTCGGTGGTCACCCACTGGGTGTCCTTCGGGGCGGTCTTCAGAACGGTCTTGTCTGCGGATGCGCCGGCCCCGCAGGTTCCGGGTTCGGCCGCAGCCTGATCGGGGGAGCCCAGATGCTCGACCGGGGAGGCCCCGCCTCGCGGCACCATGAAGAGCAAGATGGCGAGGACGATGAGGCCGAGGATGTAGAGGAAGACGTAAACTCCGCGTGGGATGCTCGAATGGGGTGTTTGCTGCAACGTGTCTCCAATCTTTGCGCTCCCAGCGGTGGGAACGTGGCGTGGCCCGGCCCCTTGGTGCGGGGGCTGCGTTCGTAGAGTGTGGAGTGAGTGAAGACGGCGCGAGGCTCCGCGTGCCAATCCACGGTAGGAATTGATGATTCCGGATGGACTGTTGGTGCCCCGGTACAGGTGTCAGATTTACCCTATCACGCCTGCCGTCAGGGCGCTGAGTGAACGGTCGTTCTCTCATGAAGAGAGCGTAGAATACGGCAAAAGGCGCACCCTGTAGGGTACGCCTTTCTGAGGCAAAATCCCTGTCTGACAGCGTGGTGGCTTCTATATATTTCACCACCTGCAACCCAGGAGGGCCCATCCATCCAACCTAGCAACTCGGGGTCACTAGTGCCGCCTTCAGGTTTTTGATGCACCATCAGACTACCATCCGTCGGAAACCGGTATCCAGAGGTTTGTCATGCCGGGCGGCACCCTCCCCAGAATGACCGTGGGCAGTGCCTGTTTTCGGCACCTGGGTTAGGCTGGAATATACGAGGTGCCCCACAAGAAAATTGGTGAGTGGGGCCGCCGCCGGCGCCCTCGGGAAGCAGAGGGCACAAGAAGTGAACTCTTCCACCGAACCCGGCGCAACCGCCAATGTAACCGAGCGATACCAGCCCGTCGACTACCTTTCGGAAAGGGGATAACCGTGGAAGACAGCACCCCCGACTTTGAGGCACTCTACGAATACCTCGTGCATAATGGCCCTGAAGTATTCACCCCGCTAATTCGTGCAGAAGAAGACGAAGAAAAACGCCGCTTCTACCTTGCCCTGCAGACCTACTCCCTGCAGCAGAAGCAGCGCATCGTTCTCGCCGACGAGAACTTCGTCGTCTAGGCAGTCTAAGGAGCCGCACATGAAGCCCCAGTACATCATCATCGGCGGGGTCAACGGCGCCGGGAAGAGCACCCTCTACCGCACCAACCCGCAGATTTTCGGCGCCACCCGTCGCCTCAATGCCGACGAGAAACTCCGCGATGCAGGAGGCGACTGGCGCAACCCCGCCGACGCCGCCCGCGCCATGCGGGACACTGTGCAGGACCTGCGTCAAGCGCTCGCGGCCGGTGAGTCTATCCACCAGGAAACCACCCTTGCGGGTAACGCCAAATCCTTCCAGAACCTCATCGACCGCGCCCACGCCCAAGGGTACGAGGTAGCCCTACTGTACGTGACGCTCAACAGCGCCGACACCGCCGTGGACCGGGTCGGCGCCCGCGTTGCCAAGGGCGGGCACGGTGTTGACGAGGCAGATATCCGCCGCCGCTATGACAGCTCCCACGCGAACCTGCAGGTGCTCGCCTCCTCTGTGGACACCCTGCGGGTCTTCGACAACACCCGTTGGTACGAGCCGGTGTACTGGCGTGCCGGTTCAAAGGTGTTGCTCGACGAACCGAGATACGGTCTGCACCTCAGCTAACCGTACCCTCCCACCCTCACAGTTAAGCCGTGAGGCCGACCTGTGAAGGTCAAGAAAGGAACATCCAGTGTCAGATTATTTTGACCTGCCCGTCCGCTATCCCGAACTATTCGAGCCGCTCACCGAAGAGCAGCGCCGCAACGTCATGCAGTCCCTCGCCTCATCCTGGCTTGAAGGCGACAACCCCACCCGCGAAGACGTCGCGCTACTCATCGACTACGAGCTTGGGCGAATCACTGCGGAAGAATACGACCGGCAAGCACTAGCGAAGGCGCTCGCCCACCAGGTGCTGACAAGCCAAAACGCGGGTCAGCAGAGTGCAGAGGAGGGCGAATAGCCATGAGTCAGCAGCAGAACTGGGCGGCGTACTTCTACCCCGAACCCTACCAGCACGTCATGCGGAATAAGCCTGGCATTAAGGACCCCGCGGCGCTTTCGCTCTACGAGCACCGCATCATCACCCGACGAGGCTACGAGCTCACCAAGGACCCCGAGCTCATCGCCCCCACCTTCGACGCGGAGCACCTCAAGGCCATTCACCGCTACCTCTTCCAGGATGTGTACGACTGGGCGGGGGAGTACCGCACCGTAAACATGGCTAAGGGCGTGAGTGCTTTCGCGAGCGTTCAGCGCGGGCCCTTGAGTATTGACCGGTATCTCGACTACGTTTTCACCACTAGCCGCGCGACTGACTGGGCGAGCCTGAACCAGCAGGAGTTTGTGGAGGGTGCCGCCGCGATTTTTGCGCACCTGAACCAGGCGCACCCCTTCCGTGAGGGTAATGGTCGTGCGACCCGCATTTTCATGGATCACCTGGCGGCGCGTAGTGATTTCCGGTTTGATTATGTGCGTGCTGGCCGCCGCGGCTGGAATCAGAGTTCCATGTTTAGCGGCCCGGATCGCGGGTATTTTGAGGTGCATCCGGAGGAGTTGCATCAGCTGTTCAGCATCATCACTGCGCCGCGTGACGCCTAGCCAGGGTGCTAAAACACCTCGGGTAGATACCCGATGAGGGCATTAATGCGCGGATGTCCGCCACCTTATTGGTAAGGTGGCGGGTTTTCCCCGTACGCGCGGGGATGAGCCCACCAACATGCAGCCTTTACCCAGCATCCCCCGTTTTCCCCGTATGCGCGGGGATGAGCCCGACAGACACGCTTATATGTTGGATTTTGGTCAAATTGTTGTATATTTGCCTCGTACCCAATTTCAGTGCGTGCCCGAGAAGGCAACTGTCAGCCGACGTTGGCTGATCATTATAGACGGTTGAGCTTGACCCAAGCATGCCTGAAGCGCACCGACTTCTCGGGTTCATCCTTATGCAATTAGGGGCCCCTCGTCGCGCAAGAGATGAGTATGCGAAAGTAGCAAATCTTGGGGATGATGAGGATGTCCTGGACACGCTACGCGCATCATATGAGGCGGAAACGCCCGAATGGACTGTGCAAGCCAGATCCCGCGCCGCGCAGGCGCAACTCGATGCGAAGTCGAAGGCTGAGGTAGAGCTTTTGCTCATGCAGGCTCGGACTGCTCTCGATCCGAGCATAGACGTCCAGGTAGCTCTCAACGGCCTCCAAGCCCGTTTTCCGAACGACGAACTTATTAACGAGGCCGTACACCTGAACTCGAATACCGAATGACTGGAGAAACGTAATAGTAATCAATCACAAGCGACGGGGCGAAGCACAGAGCGCTGCTCCTAGCCTGCATCTGAGAGACATGCCCATCGAACACTTGTATGCGCGCTATCAAAGGATAGCGCGGAACCTGCCGAGACGGATCCGCTGGCTTGCTTTGGTATTCGCGCCAACGAGCACGAGTTTCACCGTCTTCACCGCTGGCCTACTGAATATTGCAGGGGCTCTGATGATTACGGCAGGTATCGGCCGGGTAACGTCAGGTGAGAGGACCCCAGGCAGTGCTATTTGGTTACTCATCTTCGCTTTCCTGGCTGAAAGCCTAGGGTACTGGGTGAAGGAACGCCAAGAGCTTATTCTCACGATCGCGGTTCGACAGCTTACATACCGCCGTTTCCGGGACATCTTTGGTAGGTCATCCCATCCGCCGGAAGCTCACGGGCATGTTCTCACATACCCAGCACAGATCAGCCAGTTTGCCTTCGTTGTTGATTTCGCCGTTTCAACCGTTCAGATTATTGCCTTTCTCGCGGCTTCGCTCGCGCTATATGGTGCAAGCGGCGCCATCGCTGCGTTGCTCATCACTGGATTGGTATTCGTCAGCGTCCGTCTCATCAACTTGGTGGGCCGACTATGGGAACAGTACGTTGCTCTAGAGGGAGAGCGTAGGCAGTGGATCCAGCGTATAGCAAACGCGCTGCCTCGAGGGCAAAGCATCCCCAGCTGGGGTACCGCCCTGGACAAGGTCGCTAGCATCCGAAACACCGAAGAGCAGCTTCTGCACAGACGAGTCCCGTTGCAGATCCTGAATGGATTCCTTGAACGGGGAGCACTAACTGCGGTGCTCGCTGTGGTTGCGGTTCTCGGCGCATGGCTCTGGCCATCCGCTCGTTTCGGTGTTGGAATTATTTTGGCAGCCCGCTACCTGTACGCAGCGGTGCAGAACAACATCGTAAACTATCGGGTTATTCGGCTCGCTGTGCCAATGATGCGTGAGCTCGACAAGCTCGAGTCGTCTCCAGATTGCACGGTTAAACAGCAGGACTTGGTGGGGCAGCCTTCAAACTCTAGAGAGGTGCTTGCAGCTACGTCTGAGCGCGCTGAAGCATTGCGCACATCCGTGACCACCCCCGATTCTGCTTTCGTACCACGCAACCCGGAAGTGTCCCATTCGGTGTTGTCAGCGTGGCGAGCTTCTGCTTCGCCACATCAGGTATCCCGGTTCACTAGCCTCGCTTTAAGTATGGGGCTCACTGAGGATGTGATCGGGCGGTTCTGGCAAGACGCAACAACCTTGTCGTCAGGAGAGAGACACCGTGCTGCTGTCGCAATCGTTTTGGCAGACAAACCGGACTGGCTAATTTTGGACGATACGTTCGCAGCGCTTGATCCTGTAACACGAGAAGTGGTTGCCGAGAGGATCTTAGAGTGCGTGCCAACGTGCACACTTCTGGCAAGCTCGGAGGAGTACGTACCGAGTGCCTTCACCCCCGGCAATGATGTGAGGGTAGACCCTCTTGAGTTGCAGGCTCATAGCCCCGGGGTAGCTAAGGGGGTAGATGCTGGTTCGACGGATGTGAGCGAGGGACAGGACCTTCCTGACCCTGAGCCGAAGCGTGCCACATTCCGACGATCGGCCCTGTTGTTGTTTGGACCGCATTTGGTGTGGATTACGTGTGGCGCCCTACTCTTGAGCGGATCCGAAGTTGCTTTTGCATTGACGATTGCTCACAGTGATGAGCTGTCTGCTCAGGTTGCTGGAGTGTCAGCTGCTTGCGCACTGGCAGCAATTGTTGGGTCCGTCATGTTCTTTGGCCCGCTCTACTGGGCTCCCATCGCTAGGCTGAGCGATTTGCACGACCGGGTTATACGGAGGCTCGATCGATTCGCTAGTCCTAGAACAAGCGGTGCGGTCATGGGGCGGATGGGTGAAGACTTCTCCGACCTTCAGATGTCGGTGCCTAGCGCCCTGGGTTCGGTATTTATGGTCATTCTACAGACCTTTATGCTCATCGGAGGCGCAGTGGCTGGTGCCCCGCTGTTCATAATCGTTGTGTTGGCGGTAGCACCCCTAGCGATGCTTGCTATGCGTCAGGGTTCAAAGTGGATTCTCCCTGCCTCGACGACGGCTGCCAATCGCCGAGGTGACTTCATCGGGGTGGTTGGTGCCCAGGCTGGCTTACACGCTGTGCCCGTCAGTGCAGGGCTGCGTCGGGCTGGAGAAGAAGCCTACGCTCATTCGGAGGCTGCATACGTCAGCAGCTCGATTCAGTTGGCGAACGCCTACGCACTGCGTACGGGACTGATCCAGTTGCTTGTGTCGTCACTGAATGTTTCTGCAGTGGTATTGGCACTGATGGTCGAAGGATCGAACTCAGTGGTTGCTCCCGCGGTCGTAATATATTTTGCAGTAACTCTGTCATCTGGCATCCAATCTACGGTGGAGACGCTGCAACAGGTTGGTGTAGTCAGCTTGACTGCGGAGCGTGTTCGGATGCTTGAAGAGTACCGGGCCGACCGTTCTTATCCGCCCGTGCGGTCTGCTGACCTGGCTCTGCTTGAGAGCGTTCTTGACTCTGGGTGTTCTATGGTTGCCTTGATTGGACCAACTGGCGCGGGGAAGTCCGTCATGCTTGATGCTCTATACCGCCGGTATCCCCAAGGCGAAGTGGTAATCGTACCAGATATCGATCCGTTCGCATCTGAAGCATCGAATTCGAGCGGGCTCATGCTTGCGCGTTCCGTGTTACGTGACGGCGCTGCCCGGCTTGTGTTGCTTGATGAGACCTTGAAGAGTCTCACTCCGTCAGAGGAGCGCACTGAGCTCGAATCGATGGCGTGCGCTATCGAGGGCAGTGACAATCAGGTTGTGATTGTCCTTCACTCGCGCTCTAACCTTGATTGTTTCAAAGAAGTGGTGAATTTAGATGCGTGAGCTGACCCAAGTACTTACGTTTTTCTCCAAGAACTATCGAGGACGAAATGCGAATCTATAGGGCCAAACCTATAGCCTGGACCGATTCGTCGGTGGCACTTCTGAACGAGTACGGCGCCACACTGTGCACACCTGACCGCGAGGCGACACCGCTGGACTTACCCGAGGCGGATGAGATTGTATTGAGCCCCGACGGTGTGATGTACGCATGCTGGTTTGAGAACGAAAGCTTTCGGGTCCAGGCGTATCGATTTGAAGCTGAGACATTCAAGCCTGCTGGGCAACCGTGCGTGGTAAATGTTCACAGCCTACACGGTGAGGACCTTGTAGTTCTCGGTATCCCTGGCGGTGTAGAGCTGCGGCTGGACACCGCGGAGCAGTGCCAGAGAATCTGGACAATCTCGAACGGCGGTGCAAGAAGGAACCCAGCGACGGTGGACCCAAGACCCAGGGGTGAACTGTTGTTCAGCTCCGGCACGGTCGCAGGATTCGTGGAGGACCTTGGTGGGGGAGAGGCGGTAGGATAATGCCTGATTCAGTAGCAGGAAGAGCGAATAGTTGCCGGGTTGAACTTTGGGCGGTGGCGATGTCGGCGCGGAGTGCTTGGGTGAGGGCGAGGTCGTCGGGAGCCTCGCGGATTGGGGAATAGAAAAGGCACCCCGTGGGGGGTGCCTTGGTGCAAAATCCCATCTGAGCGCTAAGGGGCTTCTGTATATTTCACCGCGCTGCTATCCCAGTAGGGCCCATCCGGCCAACCTAGCAGCTCAGGGCCGCTAGTGCTAGTTTCAAGTTTTTGATGCACTACCAGTCTAACATTCCTAAAACCCGGCAGCCCGTGAGCCGGTCATGACTGCGGAAAAAGAAAAGGCACCCCGTGGGGGGTGCCTTGGTGCAAAAGCCCAGTCGGGCAGCCTAGTGGTTTCTATATATTCGGCCACCTACAAACCCTCAGGGCCCATCCGGCCAGGTCCAAAGCGTATGCTATGGAGCCAGTTTCAAGTTTTTGATGCACCTCTATCAGTTTAGCATTTGTGAGGTTCTGTTGCTGGAGGTTTGGTCACGACTGTAGAAATGGAAAAGGCACCCCGCAGGGGGTGCCTTGGTGCAAAATCCCATCTGAGCGCTAAGGGGCTTCTGTATATTTCACCGCGCTGCTATCCCAGTAGGGCCCATCCGGCCAACCTAGCAGCTCAGGGCCGCTAGTGCTAGTTTCAAGTTTTTGATGCACTACCAGTCTAACATTCCTAAAACCCGGTAGCCCGTGGGCTGGTCATGACTGCGGAAAAGGAAAGGCACCCCGTGGGGGGTGCCTTGGTGCAAAAGCCCAGTCGGGCAGCGTAAGGGCTTCTATATATTTCACCACACTGCAGACCCTCAGGGCCCATCCGGCCAACCTAGCAGCTCAGGGCCGCTAGTGCTAGTTTCAAGTTTTTGATGCACTACTATTTTAACATAGCCACCATACTTCCGGAAAGAGTATCTATGTCTATAAATCGACTTTTAAGTCCTTTTATCCTTAAACTTGGGTCTCAAAATGACTACAATCAGGAGCTCCAGCGGCACTCTGACGCAGAACGCATCGCTTTTATCGACGAAACCTTCGTTGAACCATCCTATGACGATGATGGAAAGCTTCACCCCGGCTACTACTCCATCGCAGCCGTCGTTGTTGAAGCCGACGACATCGCCAAATTCCGCGAAGACTTCGCCTCCTCTTTCGGAGGCATTAACTATTGGCACACCACCGATGCATATAGTAATCAGGGACTCCGAAAGAACCCTAACCCTGACAAACCCTCCCGGAAACGTTCCCCCTGGCATGTCCGCAAGAATATCCGGTCTATGCTCAATACCCTGGGCCGCAATACCAAGGATGGGCAGAACATCGTTACCCTCAACTTTCATGTTCCCTATGATGCGGACCCTGATGTGAGGTTAAAACTTCGCGAGGCTGCACGCGCCGAGGCCATCACCGCCATCGCTACACACCTTACTCAGGCTAACCCACCCACCACCACCTTCGTCTTCGAAAAGGTTAAAGATGAGAACCAAGAGGAGAAAGATAAGAACCAGAAAAGCGAAAACCAAGACCCCAAAGAAGATAATCAAAAAGATATAGACACGCTCAATCGACTCGAAAAAGCAGGTATTATCCCGCGCATTACCAAAATTTTTGCCCATCCTAGTGAAGAGCCTCTTCTCTGGGGCGCAGATCTTCTCGCCTGGGCATCCCGGCACCTCGTTAATGAAACTAGCCTCACGTGGCTTGACGACGCCAAAATCAAGGCACGCTTCCTTGACTCACATGTACAAACCGAGCTTAAAACCCTCAATGTTCGGCCTCTCAACCAGCCTTCTCCTCATAAGAGGCTATACGATGAAAACACCTACCGAGAAGCAGGAACACCAGGTACCCGTACCGAAATTGAAGCCACCTACCGTGCCGCCGAAGCCAACGGGGACCAAGTCTCAGCAGGTCCCGATAAAAAGTCTGAACGTAAAAACATTGCCTACCGCAATGCTAAAGACGAGTCTATGGGAACCCCCATGCCCGCGGAAAAGGAGTTCGAGCTTGCCGTTGGTCGAGGCTATCTCACCGAAGGACAAGCCGAAAAATTTGACGCTGAGGTAGCTACCTCTTCTGAGCAGATGGATTCTAAAACTCAGAAGTTCCTTGAATTCTTCGCTGCTCTCAGGAAGGGAACAGGAACCAAAACTCCTGTTAAGCCGGAGCAAATTCAGCAGGCGGCTGCACAGCAGCAAGTACACCGCCCACAGATGAACCAGTCCCACGGCGGAGTCGAACTCTAACCCAAAGAGAATATGCACAATGAAGGGGGGGCTCACGACAAAACTGTCGTGAGCCCCCTCTATCAGTTAACTCAGCAAATCAAAGACTCCCCGCGGCGGATCCTGAACCGGGAACGCCTCACGAGAATACCGTGACGCATTATGCTCCCCATCCTCGCAGTACCTAAACGGGCCAGTCGAAGACATCAACACCGACATGTGGTAATCCATGTGGTCACGCCACCACGCCGAAAGACCTGTCGGGTCCTCACGGGCAGCCTCCCACGAAAGCCACAACGCCGTCAAACGGCACACCGCCTCCGGGTGCTTCCACCACTGGGCACACCAGAACGTGTCTCTGCTATTGACCTTACGGTTCATCACCTGCAGCAACCAGGAATGTACGAACTCGCCCGCATTCGGGAAAATCGTTGCAGGACCCTGCTCCTGCTGAACTTCGTTCTCGCCCATGCGTTACGCACCTCCATTCGCCAGCTGCTGTGCCGGGTCATACTTAGCCAGTGACGCCTTCACCGCCGCAGCATCCGGGCCGGTATACCACGGAATCGTCTGCACCATCGTCGCGGGCGCACCGGAAGCAAAGACCACCGCACGGCCACGAGGCAGCGCCGCCAAGTCAGACACATCCAGGATCTTGTCCTTACGATCATTATCGACACTACGAGATGAACCCGACTGACGGCTACTCGAGACCGAAACATTGCTGTAGACGTAATCACCAATCAGCTGGCTCAACTCGCCCAAAAACTCAGTCTCAGAAACACCGCCACCATACACCTTGATGTTCGCAGCGCTCCAGAGCTTACGCATGCCCTCACGACCCCAGACAACCACACCCTGAGACCAGGACTGCAGAATCGTGCAGATCACGATTCCACGCGAGCCATAGTGCGAGTAAAGATTCGGCAATTCGCGCCAACGGCACACGTTCGCAGCCTCATCCAGCATCGCCACCATCGGCAGACGCAAACGCCCACCCAGCGCAACGGCCAGCTCTTCAGCAGCCTCAACCACCGCAACCGTCAAAGCAGTCACCAGCGGGCCAGCAGTACCAGCACCCTCCTTCGACAAAAGGAACAGGGTATTGCGGCCGCGCACGAAGTCACGGGCGTTAAACTCTTCGCGCTTCTCGCCCTCTTCCGGCGGGGTCACCCACTTAAGCACCGCCGCCGACGTCAAGCAGTTCGCCATCTGACGAGCCACACCGAACACGCCGCCACGCTGCTTATCAGGAGCAGAGATAATACCGTCCACGTTCTGCGCAATCTGCGGGTAACCGGCATCCTTGAGGATTCCGACCGCCTCATCATCAGTCTCACGGGTCAGCCAGCGGTAAACACGGGTAATGGGCTGACCGTCCTTAGCGGCTGCCAGCAAGAACGCCGCCAGCAGATCCTTCGCGGCAGAATCGAAGAACGCGTCCGTGCGGGCGCCTTCCTCACGCGAGCCAGAAGCGAAATGCTCCGCCAAATTCTGCGCCTTCACCTCATCAGTCACATAGCTGAGCGGGTTCCACCACCAGGTTGCCGGGTGAGCGGCCACAGCCTGCGGGTCAAAGATCCACACGTCACCGACCTGCTCACGGACACCACGGGTAGCATCCACCACATCCCTCTTATTTGAGGTGACCAGCACTGCACCGGGGGCAGCCAGGATACCGGGGATAGCACGCGAGGTGGTCTTACCGGTACGAGGACCCCAAATGTCCACGCACACGTTCTCCCAACCGGAATACAGCATCTGGCCTGAGAGGGTCTTCGCAATCGGAAGACCCGGCGAATCTACACCCAGACGGCGGGCGTCATTCAACGCCGCCTTCTCACGCATGAACGCGATATCGGCGCCAGAGCCCATCATTGACCCGGCCTTATCCACGCGCGTCGAGGGGGTGCTGTTCGCCAGCTTGCGCCACCACAGACCGACCGCACCGCCCAGCAGCAGAACCGCCACCACGATAGAGACCACCGTGGAAGCCATAGACCAGGGCGCGGTTCCACGGATCACGCCGATGATGGCAGCGACCGGGTTCCATACGGTAATGCTCTGACCGGTCAGAGCGGCACCGACCGCGTAGCCGGAGTAGAAGATCATGCCGGCGACCAGGATGAGGGCGATAATGCCCCAGATGACGAACGCTTCAGTGTTGAAGCCGCGCTTATGCGGAGTGCTCATAGTAACCGTATCCTTCCGGGCTCGGAATCAGGTGTGCAGACTCAGCAGGGGTCTGATTGTGCTGCGGGGTGGGGGCCGGTGCCGCATCCGTGGAGGAGAAACGTACCGGCGGCTGGTCAGGTTCCTGCTGCCCATAGGTCTCTGACAAGCCAGAAGACTGTGCAGAAATATTGAAATCCTCATATACAGATTCCTGTATTTCTACATTTCCGTATGTGCCAGCGTTACCAGCAGGCATACCCACCAGTGCGTTCGTCACCTCATTACCACTAGCCACATGCACCGAACCATCCGAGTTACCCCAGCGTTTGTTCGTGTTGTTCATATCAATTTCGACCTGAGTCAGACGCACCATCACACTAATACCAGGGCGTCCACCCACCTTCACCATGAACTTACCAACGCCAGGTGCCTGACGGGGCGCACCATGCGCCGACCGATTCTGAGCGAGACGCGACCACGAACCAGGATCAGCCCAAGACACCAGACGCGCCGCCTCCGCCTGACTCAGAGGCATCACACGACGTAGCTTCGCCATCTCAGACTGCGGCAAGGCGCCAGTAATCACCAGACCAGAGCGCTCCACAAAACCACGCGCCTTCTCACGCTCAGACTCAGTCGCCAACGCGTCCAGGTCACTCATCGTGTGTGTAATCATCGCCTGACCCACACCATCACGACGATTCAGACGAGTCAGCGAGTCAATACGGTCCACCATGTCCGCACCAGCACGCAACGCACGCCAAAGCTCATCGAGGACCACGAAATAGTTACGGCGCGGCGCCAGACCCTCATCAGCCAGCGTATGCGCAATCTCCACCGACGCGAACGTCGTAGACCAGCACGCCAGCAGAGCAGCAGCCTGCACGTCACGGTGAATATCAGAAATCTGGCTAATGTCGAACACAGCCGGGCGGTCCATCGCCAAACGTGCCGTAGTCGGCTTAGAGAACATATCACCAAAGCGGCCCTGACCATTCAGAGACATCAGCGAGGACACCAGCGCATCCGTCGCATCCCTATAGCGGCCCTCATCGCCACGATCCAGCGCCACATCCTGCAAAGCCTGCGGGCGAGCCACAATCACATCCAGCAAATCCTGAACCACCGGCACACCCTCATGATGCTCTTCCAGATACGTCAGGGCAGCATCCAGAATCGTCTCCTCATGCGGGGTGATGTGGCCCTTACGCAGAATCGAAATCAGCGCAGAAAGCATCTGAAGCTTGCGTGAGTGAGCGTCCACCATCAGACGCTCACGAGTCTTCGGGGGAAGAGAATCAGCGATGGTACTAAGCTCGCCCGGGTCCAGAATGTTCAGGTGTCCACGGCCAGGGGCCAGCTGAATGACCTGGCCGCCCATCGCGGTGATTTCGTCCACATAATCAGGCTTGAGGTCACCAGGAATCAACGGAACAATACCTCGGCCGTTCATACCCAACAGCATATGACGGACGAACGTCGACTTACCGTAACCGGGAAGACCCAAGATAAATACCGACGGGTTATTAATAATGCCGTCCACAAACCACGCAATCGGGTCACAACCAACCGGCGCATTCGTATCAATATCGATACCCATAGGAGCACCAGAGAACGGGGTGGACGAGCCCGCCGCAAACGGCCACATGCCGCACACCTGGCGGGTCGAACCACGCCACTCGCGAGGAGACTCAAACAGATGCGAGGCACCGCCACCGGGAATCATGTACCCACGGGAGCGGCCATAGGCACCCGAGTGAGCTTCAGTAGACGAGACGAAGAGAGACTTGAGGGACGAGAACAGGCCAGCTCGGCGCGGAGCTTCCTGCTGGTCAGCCTCGGCGGCGTTATAGGTGACGACTCGACGACGACTCATCAGAACCTCCATACAGAAAAACAGAAAAGCAGATATACAGAAATGCTGATTTGCAGAGACCTGGGAATCTGTAAAAACAGATATACAGATTCCCAGGTCCAGGGCATATTACAGGGCCTACAGTGCCGACTTCACCGATTCCGGCAGAACCGTATGGCGACCCAGCACCACACCCAACGGCAACGTCGCAGCAAACACCGCATCATGAGCACCCCACGCACGGCGCAACATGATACGACTCGACGGAGCAAGCTCCTGCTCCACCACGGCTACCGCATCAGCCATCTCTGCAGGAGTCTCAACCGTCGCGCACACTACCAGACCCACATAGGTCAAACCAGCACCACGCGCCTCATCAGCTGCCGTCGCATTAGCCGCCTCCAGCTCAGCCGACAGACGAGCCGAGCCATTACGAGTCGAGGTCAAACGGGTACGGGCAGTGTTCTGATCCTGCTCAACCATCGCCGCAGTCAACGCCGAATCCACCGGACGATACAGCATCGTCACACGCTTACGACCAATCATCGCGTGCGGCTCCAAAAGACGCGCAAACACGTTCGAGAACACCGCACCACGCGGAGCCTCACTCATCGTCCAGCACACAGACAGGCCTGAATCATGCCGATAATGGCTCCACTCAACCACCGCAGTACTCGGACCAGCAGAGGACAGGTCAATCTCCGGACTCTCACCCACATAGGCGGCCTCATCCAGCAAGCGAGATACGGCTGGATCATACGCAGTACGCACAATCTGACCAATATCACCAGCCACCATCGGGGTGGCCACACCCGCACCGGTAGCTTCCAAATGCGAGCACCAGAAGACAACCTTGGAGGAAAGGTCACGGAGCATCTCATCCGGGGTACGGCGACGCATACCGGAACGAGCCGCCGCCGAGAAGCTCAAAGTCACCCACGCACGTGTCTCAGAGACACCCGACGGGTAGGTTTGAGCCGCCTCCGCCAGCATCTGCGAAGCAATCGGCGACGCGGTATCAGACATGGACGACTCAATCTCACGACGCAGACGAATACCAGAACCGGGGGAAGTCTCCACGGTCACCGAGGCACCTACCAGACCGACCTCACGGCCCAGCTCGGCCAAAAAGCCGCCCCAGTTGGCGACCCACTGGTCAATATCGGCCTGGTCGACCATGGCCGCACCGTCAGGCTCAACCGCCAGAGAGACGGAGAAGATACTAACGGCAGGCATGTGAATCAGCGCAAAAGGGCGACCCACGCTGTCGGTACCCTCATAGGTCACCGCAGAGGAAGCCACACCGGGCAGGCGGAACTCATTCGTGGGAGTGGCGCCGAGCGGACCCGAGCGGAAAATGTTGAGCTTGCGGAAGCGAGCGAACATGAAAATAAGCCTTTCGGAGAGGCGCTCCATGAGCGTGTACCCGTGCTTGTCTTTCAGAGCGAAGGAGCCCAGGAAAAGCGCGAGGATAACGCCGATGATGAGGCCGGGGATAATACCGGCCAGACGCATGACGAAGATGGTGATGATAATGGTGACAAACAGCAGAGCAGTGGCAAGGCCGGAGAGTCTACCAATACCGGCACGTTGGGGGAGCCTCCAGTTACCGTATGTGGGTTCAACATACTCAGTATCAACGTGCACCGCTCGATCCTCCTTCCGGTTTCTTCTGCTCGGGCTGCGGCGGCTTAGGCTGCGGATTCGGCTTTGCTGAGCCACTAGAGCCGCCGCGGGCACCGCGACCCCCACGGGACGGGGGCGTTACGCCGCCGCCACGGGAGCCTCGTGCACCTCGGGCACCACGGCCACCGCCGCCGCCTTGTTGTTTAGAACCCTGCTGCGGAGGCTGCTCGCCAGCGGCATCATGGACAGCAGACGAAATCGCCTGCCCACCCTTCTGCGCGCCCTTAACGGCAGCACCAGCTGTCATCACAATTGCACCGGCACCACCTGTAGCAACACCAGCACCCTTTGCGAGCAGGCTCTTCGCAAGAGAACCGCCGCCCTTAGCAGCTGCAGCACCAGTAGCGGCACCGCCGCCACCACCACCTGCGGCAGCTCCACCGCCGCCACCACCGCGGCCGACGCCTCGCATGCGCGAGCCGAAGTTGACCGCACCAGAAGCGGCACTACCAACAGCAGCACCAGCAAACATGGCGCCAGCGCCAGAAGCGGCACCAACAGCGGGGACGATGAGACGCATCATGGCAGGCAGAGCAAAGAGGGCAGCAATCATCAGGACCAAGCCACAGATAAAATACATCATGCGTTCGGCGTCGTCGCCGTCGACCTTGCCGACAGAACCGAAAACCTTAAACGCTGCAGCGTAGACTATCGATGCCACCGGCTTGTAGAGGATGAAAGCGATGAGCCAGCTCACATGTTTCTGTGACCATTGCTTACCCCACGAGGTATTAGTCGCCGAGAAGGCCAGGGGTAGCGTGCCCACCAGAATCAGTGCCATGGCGGAGCGGACAATGAGTAGACCAATCTGGATAACCGCAACGATGATTGCGATGATGCCCATGACGATGGCAAAAATCGCGATGCCTACTGTAATCCCAGATTTGAAGACCTCTGGTCCAATGAGAGTCGAAAGAGCCTTGTCGAATCCCTCGTCCGTGGAACGGCCGATAATCCAGGCTGAAAACTCGTCGCCCGAGCGCAGCAGGAGGGTTACGCCCGTCACACTGGCGGCGTTCATGATGGCAAATTTCAGTAGTGACGCGAGGAGGTCTGTGAGTGGCTGCCCCTTGCGGGTCCACATCATCTGCCCAGCAGCAATGAGGACGCTGACGACTAGCAGTGCCGCGACGTACCAGGAGGTGGACTCGCGGATGAAATATACTGCGTTGTCCTTGCCGGTGAGCGGGATGCTGGGTGTGTTAACCCAGAAGGATCCCAGGCTCTTCGCGAGGCCTCCGAGGGAGTCGGTCACGCCGTGGAAGAGGGAGTTAATGAATCCCTCGGCACCAGCACATACGAAATCACCCCACCCACAATTGGCATTGACATCGTGCTCACCCGCCATTAGGAGCCCCAGGTAATGAAGTCGTCAGGGTCCACGTTGCTGATTCCAGGAGCAGTCGTGGGAGCCCAATAGCGCCAGTCACCGTCGTGCCATTCCATCACGACGTCCCAGCTACGATATGCACCGGAAGGAATCTGAAAGAGCAGACGCAAGGCAGCACGCTCAGGAGTGTAGGAGACATAACGGTAGCCAGCGACGCGCACTACAGTGCGGGTTTTAGTATCACCCTGCCGGTTCTGACGTGCTGCCTCAGCACCCGGGCCCACAACAGTCGGCATGTACGCCTCCGGTGCCTCGTTAATCTCGATGGTCGCCCAGACAGATGCGTAGAGTGCGCCCTCAGCAGAGTGCTCAAAGCAGCTACGAATCGGCGAGTTAACCATGGGGCCGGAGGTCTTCGAGACAGGACCAATCCAGCCGGCATCGGTAGTCACCCACGAGGTGCCCTTCGGGGCAGCATCCCTCACCGAATCATCATCCGACGCACCCGCACCACACGAGCCCGCCGCCACCGACGAGGTAGCACGACTCAACTGCTGCTCAGCACCAGCAGAAGCACTAGAGCCACCCGATGCCGACGAGCCCGAGCCGCCACGCGGAATCAGCACAATCAACAACAGGACCAGCAACACACCAACACCAGCGATAACGCCGATACCCCAGTGGGGAATGGTCACGCCAGACTTTTTCTCCATGATGTCTCTCCATGTCTCTCAACCCCGGCTTTCGGGGTACACCAGATAGCCCTACCCAGTGTGGGGAAGAGCTTGAGTGAATGATAGTGAGGGGGTTATCAGAAGCCCTAGAGACGGGCTTCCTAAAATTTTTGGTAGGTTAAATGGGCCACGGGGCGCATAATATGCACCCCGTGCAGGGCTTTTAGCCCATGAACATGCCGACCAGACCGCTGGCTGCGGAGGCCAGGATACAGCCACCGAACACCCAACCGAGGCTGGCAGCGTGCTCGCCGCCCTGACCGCGGCGGTTGTTAATCATCATCGCACCAGCAGTCACCAGCACACCGATAACAGCCAATGCGAAGACGATCCACGCAATCCACTTAACGATGGTGGTAACGCCGTCAGAGCCGGGAGGTGCCTCGCCAGCACCCGGATCAACCGGGCCAGCCAGCACAGCAGCGTTCAGGAAAAAGGAATTTGCAGCAGCGAGCATCTCGCGCCTCCTCGTGGTTGTAGGTGTGTGTAACCCCCAGCGCTGGGAGTAAAAATATTACCGGTATTAGCGATTACCATAGCACATGCACCTGATGCACGTGCCACGCGTTGTCACTAGTCCACCGTATAGAGCCTCATGCCTCGACACCGTGTGCCGTAGCTAGTGATGAATAGCGGACCCATTCGCCACTTGTGTACACCTTTCATCCCAGTATCGCGGGTAATTGACCCACCCTAAAGCCAGGTTATCCACATGATGTACATCACATAAAAAATATTTCCCGCGCGCGCAAAAATAGCCCTTAATGTGTTAGAGGTGGTGGTTAACCTGACTTTAGATTGCCATTCGATACAACACCCTATTGTCACGCCTGGTCCCCGCGCGAGCGGGGATGAGCCCGCGGACGGCTGGGACAAAGAACCCGTATTCGACTGGTCCCCGCGCGAGCGGGGATGAGCCTGCGCTGACGGCGCTGTTGGATATGGTGCGGGTATGTTCCCCGAATGAGCGGGGATAAAGTTTTAAATTAACGCATATACAGATATGACCAGCCAGCTGTAAAACCCCCACACCCCCTGTTAAAATGAGATGCGAGGCCACCCCCAGGGGCGGCCCCAGGGCACACAACATCACTCACACCAACCACACATACCCTTCCACACACCAGGAGCCAAAAAGCCATGCAAAAAAGTGCCCTAGTGGTCTCCCTACCTATCATCTTTATCTTCGGACTCATTCTCTCGTTAGTTCTCGTTATCGGCGGGTCAAGCGCGGATGCCTGCACCACCGGCAAAGCAAAAACCGGCCAAAACGCCGTTTCTGCACCAGACCCCGCCCCCGTCACCAATATCGGCGACCGAGGTGACACCATCAAGGCTTACCTTCCAGAACTCCAAGAAGCCTCCCGTGTCAGCGGCTTCCCCATCTCCCTTCTGGCAGCCACTATTCAGCAAGAATCCGGCTGGAACCCCAACGCTGTTTCCGAAGCCGGAGCCATCGGACTTTCTCAATTTATCCCTGACACCTGGGCCTCCTTCGGAAACGGGGAAGAGCCCACCGACCCCCGCGCCGCAATCAAGGCCATGGGTCGATACATGGCGTACCTCAAAACCACCCTCCGCAACGCAGGCGTCGAAGGAAATGAAGTCAATAACGTTCTCCGTGCGTACAACGCCGGCCCTGGTGCTGTCATCTCCCAAACTGGCGGGTACAACGACCCAGAAAATATCAACTACGCCCCGGCTATCCGCAACTACTGGCCTCAGTACCAGACCCTCATCAAGGACCTTGGTATCGACGACTACCCTACGGGCGCCGAGCAACCCTCACTGAGCAATGCTGCTGCCAATAACGCAACTCCTGAATCCACTGGCAGTGCTTCCGCCTCAGCATCGACAGGGAAGAACGATAAAACGGCATCCAGTAAAGGAAAATGCAAGGATAACAAAAACCAGAAATCTTCAAATGCAGAAAACCAGAAATCTGGAAATACAGATAAATCAGGCGACGACTACCCCTGGAAACATCTCCCCCACTGCTCCGACGACTACACCTATTGCCCTGAAGTAACCGATCCCACCAACGCGTTCCCCGGTGAATGTGTAGCCTTCGCAGCATGGCGTGTGGTCCAACAAACCGGTGGCAATGCCGACAACATCACCTTCCACTCCCCCGGCAACGCCGCCGAGTGGCGAGGGTACTGGATTGCCCAGGGCTGGGAAATCGGAGATAAACCCGTCATCGGCGCCGTCGTCTACTACAACTCTGGCGTAGGCGGAGCCAGCTCATATGGACACGTTGCCATAGTGAAAGAAATCCGTGATGACGGCACAATCGTCGAAGAAGGCTACAACGGAGACTACGCTCCCAATGACCACCAGTACTACACCCGAGTCGTACCAGTTGATCGCCCGAGTGCATACCTCTACATCCCCAGCCACTAAGAAAGGAAGCACCATGACCCGCAAACTTACCGCGCTTACCGCAACCCTCGCCCTGCTCGCTACCGGCTGCTCCGCATCTACCGACAATACCGCCCCCACCGGCTCACCCGCCACCCCTAGCACTACCACTGCGCCCGCACCTGCACCCAGCACCGCAACGCAGACTCCCACCGTCACCGAGGTAAACCCCACCACTGCAACCCCGACTGTGAGCCTCGACCCCTCACCCCTAGCAGGAACCGGCGGCGGCCGCCAGCAACCCTCCAGCGTCCCTACTCTCAACACCATCACCGACGAGGACCGTGCTCGAGCAATCGACGCTGCAAAAGCAATCGTAACCGCATACACCAGTGGCAAACCCTACAAGGAGTGGTCCGCAGATCTCTTCCCCCTCATCGATGCCGAACTCCAGAATCAGTACAACCAAAATTTGCGCGTTGACCTTCTAAAAGGGAACGTCACCAGTGCAGAACTTGTTGATGACCCCACCCTTAAGATTCCCGGAGGAGATAACCCCTACTGGCTCACCGTCCATGTGAAGGTTGATGGAGGAATTAGCCCCGCCTACTACGTACGCCTTCACCGCACCGCTGAGCGACCCAACAAGTGGAAGGCCTCCCACATCCTCGAGCCCCAGGCCTACAACACCTTCGTCAACAGCAAGACCAAGAACAAGAACTAGAATATGGACGCTCTCGACTACCCCCGCATCGATGCGACCGTCTCAGCTGACGGCCTCATCCAACTTGAAATCCAAGACCACGCCCCCCGCACCTTCCAGGACGTAACCACTGAAGCGGCCCTAGGACAGGTGTGGAACCACTGCGCCCGCCTCGCCCAAACCCTCGGCCGCGACGTCAAAATCTATGTCCAAGAAGGTACCAAGACTAGCTACTACACCCTCACTCCAGAAGGCGAGCCCACCCTCCAAACTGTGACCGAGGAAGTTGAAAAACCGTCCATCTGGCGACGTAAAGTAATCCTCATCCCCGCCGCAGCCCTCCTAGCGCTTGGACTCGGCGGCGGAGCCTTCGCAGTCGTCAACGCCCTCAACCACCCCGCAACCACCTCAGTAGCCGCCACCCCGACCGGAGTCACCATCACCCTCGACAATGGAACCTACACCACCGGCGCCCTCAGTGGCGATGGCCAGCGTATCTCCTACATTGACGGATCTACCCTCTACGTTGTCGATGCCACCAAAGGCACCCTCGTCAGCCAGACAGACCTCACCAAAAACAAGATTGAAGCTGCAGGGCTGACTATCCACCCCACCGGTGACGGTTTCCTCTACACCGCACCCGGTAGCTACTTCATGTGGTCCGGCGGAAAATTCTCCAATATCAACACCATTACCACCAAAGCGCAAACCATCATCACCCGCGCTGGGGAATCTGTCATCATCTCCCGCAATGACCCCACCCCCGGAAGCGTCCAAAAGATTAGCGTTAACGGAACCGAGCGGTACCGCTCCCCCGCTGAAGGAGCAGCCTTCATTGCCACCTCTAAAGGCAACGGAATCTGGGCGTCTACCCGCGGTAACGGCACCATCATCACCGCAACCGCCAACGGTGCCGAAACCGGAGCCCACTCCCTGGCAACACCCACCGAAGGGGCCACTTTCACCCGCTGGGTAGGAGCCACCGCCAACGGTGAGATCGTCACCCTCTGGCATGCCCCCACTGGGCAAGACATCCTCGCCCTCCAAGCCCCGGAATCTGACAGCGTCAGCCGCACCATCGCCATCACCGGAGCAGCCGATAGCTTGAAGATTGACGGCACCGGTACCATCGCCATCGCAGGAGACCAAGTCCATTACCTCAGCACCGAGGGGTCCTATGCTCTACCGGCTGTGCCGACCAAGGTCACAAGCCGGCCCGCGGGAGGATTCAGCCTCGAATTCGGTGACGGCACCACCGGTGATGCAACCCCCAGCGGCTACATTACCTCCACCGATACCCCTGTTCTTGGCACAACCGCAGACGGACACCGTGTAACCGTCAGCCCCGACCACCACAGTATCGTCATTAACCCTTAATCAAGAGGAGTAAAAAGTGTACCGCAAGGCTCTCATCACCTCCCTCACCCTCGCCGCCGCAGCCGGCGCCATCAGTTGCACCGCAGCGACCGCAGCAGAAACACCCACCCAGAGCGGCTCCATCACCATCAGTGATAATGGCCAGCCCAACCGCGACCAGACCCGCTCCCTGACCGTTGCCCTCATCACCAAGAACGGTGCCGGTAACGCAGCCACCACACCCGAGCTCGTTACCGCATCCCCTGCCGAAGCGGAAGCACCCGCCGAAGAACCTGCCCAGGAAGCCCCTGCAGAAGCACCAGCTGATACTGCACAGCATGAAGGGACAACCCCCGAAGCGGAAGCGCCCGCCGAGGCAGAGGCACCTGCTACGGAAACGGACCACTCCGAACCTCGTGAAGAGACCCCCGCTCCGAGCGAAGCAGCTTCGGGTGAAGTAGAAGTTGTTATCGCGCCCAGCACCGAACCCACCCATGAGGCACCTGAAACCCCGGGCAATACCGACGTGCCCATCAACCCCTCCCCTGAACCTACTACCCCGGCACCTGAAACCCCGGGGAACACCGATGTGCCCATTGCACCTGAGCCTGAACCGGCCCGTAGCGAGCACGATGAAACCCCCGCCGACCACCAGCCGGCTGACGACACCGCACCCGTTATCGAACCGGAGCCCGAGCCTTCCACTCCGGCACCCGAGGCTACTGAAACCCCCGGCGAGGTTGAAGTCGTCATCGCACCTACCCCCGAGCCGAGCCAGAAAGCACCTGCGGACACTGTGGATAATGAGACACCCGATAACTCAGAGGTAGTCAGTACCGAGGTGCCCATCGCACCCGAGGATGCCCAGGCACACTCGAGCGCAACCTCAGATACTGGAGACCACGCAGTAACCGGTAGCGACGAGGTGGGCATCGCTCCGCAAGCACCGGGCGCCAAGACACCCAAGAGTAAGAAGGGATCATCAGCTCAGCCTGCTGCAGATGCGAAATCCCCCACTTCGGTGCCGTCTGCTCAATCCACGGCGCCGGCTACCGCCCGCGACGAGTTGGCTTACACCGGTATCAGTGCCGAGACTGGCGGAATCGCAGTCGGCGGTTTTATGCTGATTCTCACCGGAGCCGCTGGCGTATGGTCTGTCCGCCGAAAGGCCTCTAATGCCTAGCATATAGCTGAGTGGGGGTGAGTGAATCGTAACGGTTCACTCGCCCCCTTTAGTTATGTCTTGACAAGGGATAATTCTGTATAGAAATAAAGAAATATTGAAATCTTCATATGCAGATTTCTGTTTTTCTGCTGAACTGTATATACAGAGAAATAGATTGGAGAAGCCATGAGCCCCATCATCGGCATCATCAACGCCAAGGGGGGCGGCGGCAAGACCGTCAGCACCATCTACCTCGCCCACGCCCACACCCGCCTGAAGGCACATGCAGCCATGACCGGCAAGACCATGACCGACCTGCTGATTGAGTTCATTAACCAGCTCGATGACTAAAGAACCTTGTCGAACACGGAAATATGGATATACAGAAACACAGATTTCTGCATATCCATATTTCCGCCTCAAAAGAAGAGGTGCAGGTGGCAGGCGTAACCTATGGGGCCATGCCAAGTTGCTTGAAGCTGCAGTACATCATGCGCGAAAGCGTAACCAACGTATCCTAAAAATACCCGTAAGGTCATTCTGATAGATTTAGAATGACCCCGCGATACACCACCGATATCTAAGGAGAACTACTCATGGCTGAGTACTTTGACCTTCCTGACCGTTACCCTGAACTATTCGCACAGCTCAACGAAGAGCAGTACCAAAACGTTGTTGAACCTCTCATCTCTTCCTGGCTTGAAGGATATGACTTCAGTCGCAAGGAAGTAGCCCGCTTCATTGACCATGAATTAGGGCGTATCAGCGATGATGAGTTCCGGAAGCAGATTCTGGAGGAGGCCCTCGCTCTCCAGGAGGCTCTTGCGCGGCAGGAAGAAAAGTAATGAGCAATCAATCGGAATGGGATTCATACTTCTTCCCGCCACCGCATAATGACGTGATGCGCAATATCCCAGGGATAGATAATGCTATCGCCCTCAGCCTGTTCGAGTACAACTCGACAGCATTTTTTGCGAAGAAGCTGAAGAGAGACCCAGGGCTTATCGCTCACACCTATGATGCCGAGCACCTCAAAGCAATTCATGGGTACCTCTTTCAGGAAGTTTATGACTGGGCGGGGGAGTACCGTACCGTCAATATGAGTAAGAATATGACCATCTTTGCAGATGCGAAGAATGGGGGTATTGACCACTACCTGAATCAGGCAACCCGTAAAATTCAGGCAACGGAGTGGGGGAGTCTCAATCGGAGAGAATTTGCTGAAGCCGCCTCTGAGGTATTCGCAAACCTAAACTACGCCCATTGCTTCCGTGAGGGTAACGGCAGAACTAATAAGATTTTCATGCAACACGTGGCAGAAATGAGCAACTTCCAGCTCGACTACGGTCGTGTTAGTAAAGAAGTCTGGAACCAGAGGTCAATGTTTAGTGGGCCAGATAGGGGGTCCACAGAGCTGCATCCTGAAGAGCTGTATCAAGTGTTCGAGGCGATTGCAACACCACGCGAAACCCCACATGAGACCCAACTCGATGCTGAGGATGAAAAGTCGCAGCAGATTTACCAGCAGATTATGAATGGCTTCACTGGGCCTACTGGAGCGAATCAGCAGCAGACACCCCAGACACCTAACCGCAATATCAATCACGGCTTAAACCGCGAATCCGGCTATGGACTCGGAGACTAAAGAAGGTGGGGGCTCAAGATGTACATCTTGAGCCCCCCACCTTTCTTTGCGTGTTTTTAAGGTATGCCCGAAAAGGCATGGTGACTCATCATGTACAGCAACCGAAGCCTTCGACAGTACATCCAAAGACTAATAAAGGCATGGAACTTTAGGAATAACGTAAGAGGGGGGACACACAATGTGTGTCCCCCCTCTTCTGAAATATGGGTTTGTTCCTTTAGCATCTGCGAGTGGCTGTAGCCGCCGACTGCCCCAGGCGGTTTGTTCGCCTTGTGGACGATAACAGTACAGGCTTCTAGCTAAGGTTGAACCCCGCACAATAGGGATTGAAACAGGTTAGGGGGAGAGATAGCATGGCTGAACGGACCCCAAATAATGTTCTCACGATTATCTTAGAGGGGTAAGAAAGCAACAAAAAAGGCACCCTCATCAGGTGCCTTAAACTAGGAGCGTTAAGTTCGGCCGGTATCCCCCAGCAGACCCCTCAACACCTTCACCCCTGTACCCTCGGGCGGTGGTCCGTCGTTTTATCCTAGCGGTATAATTCTAGCACATATACAAGCACGATACAACAAGGTAGAAATGCAGACCCAAAAATACCATTCCCTTCTTAGCGACTACATGTTCGACCTAGAGTCCCCTCACTCAAAAATCAACAATTTCTACCGCAACAACTACAAAGCCCCACGATTCGGTTTCATCGATGAGACATACTGGAGCCCCAAATACACCAAAGACGGAGTACATCAAGGTTTTTATTCTGTTACAGCAATCATCCTAGAATCCAATAAACTAAAAGAAATACGAGACGCTCTTATAGATGATTTTGGGCATCATTACCATGCAACAGATGAAGATCAAGAAGAAAATATCAAGATGCTCCGAAAAATTAAGCCGTATCTTGATTTAGATTCCTCGATTATTACCGTTAACACTTTTATCCCCTTTTCAGAAAATAAGAACCTTTCAGAAAATAAAAAGGAGCAGGCTAGATTTATTCGCCAAGCACGCAATGAGTGCATCTTAACTCTTTTAAAATTCTCCCAGGATGCCGACAAGCCCCTCAGTCATTTTGTTATCGAGCGTGTAAAAGCTAATTCTGAGAACCGTGCATTGGATGACAATAGGTTGGATCGTGAACTCATTTCCCACCTGAAAGATCAAGGCATCATTGGCAACATCAAGCTAACTCAGCGTTCCCCTAAAGCCGAGCACCTTCTTTGGATACCTGACGCAGTCGCTTATGCAGTCGGTAGGGCACTTCGCTACTCAGATTACAGGCTATATAATGAAATTTCTGATGCTATAAATATTTATGATGCTCATACACAAGGGTATATCAGACTAGACGCAAAACTATCTCCAACAAATAAACTTATCCAAGGAATTTCTAGCGCACCAATTGAGAAACTAAAGACTGAAGATTTGATAAATATAGCACTTGGAAAATATGTACGTGAAGAAACTGCGCATCAATATGGAACCTCCAAACGCACCTTACCACCAGAAGGAAGCAAAGATGGTACAGGTCTCCGCCGCGCCAAGTCTCAAGGCGTTCAACTCCCTATAGAAAAGCAACATGCTCTAGACCTAACTGTTGCTCGTAATAATTTAAGTTCACAGCAGCAAGAAGCTATCACAGAGCTAGGTAATCGGCCGTCAGAGCTTGATGTGGAATCGCAACGTTCGCTCAGTTTTCTCCAGCCCATGATGCAGAAAAGCGGTATGGCGCAGACAGGCAGGTCTCAGGATGAGGCTCCGCGTCGAGGTCCTGAACCCCCAGAGCGAGGTATCGAGCTTTAAAGAAGAGGTATGGGGTGAGAAATCCAGTAGTGGATTTCTCGCCCCATACCTCTTTAACGTTCTCGACAGCACGCAAGATGGTGCTCTGTTAATCTGGAATAAAGCACCGATACCATGTGAGGTCAATGATGAACATTCACCCCTTCGACAACCACAGCACTGACATTGAGCAGGAACTTGCCCGTGAATTGCAGGCTATCGCCCGGCAGATTCGTCAGGCGTTGCAGAATCATAAGCAGCGGGTCGCCCGTGCAGAAAACCAGGAATCTGTAAATACAGATACACAGATTCCTGCATCTCCGTATGCGCGGCTCTGGGAAGAATCATGGTGGGCTACCGCAACCAGCCGCGACCTAGCTGAACGGGCCACCGCGGCAGATCAGGAAGCACCCTACCGCGCTGACGCCGCCGCCGCCTACCACCACCTCGACGATAAGCTACGGAACGAATACGGGCTCACCCTCGCCGACTACCTGGCATACCTGAAGGAACACGGCTGGGAAGAACGCTACGAACAACACCAGGCCGAGGAACGAGCTGAAGAACGGGAGAATCTCTCCGATTCTGAGCGTCAGAAGGAACTCGACTCTAACGACCCGGCTGAAGCTCAAGAGCACGAGAACCAGTCAGAGCAGGCTCATGCCCAGGCTGGTCATGAGTGGGATCAGGCTGAAGCCCGCGGTGAACGCGCCGCCTACTACGAGGCCCACTACGATTCAGAAACCGCACACGCGGCCAAGCTCAACGACCAGTCCCTCGGTACGCACCCGCACCAGGCTGTAGCCGCTGCGAAGTCTCGAGGACCTCAGCAGCAGGCCAAGCCTGCCCGCGCCGTGCAGCAACAGGTGCATCAGCAACACGAGCTATCCCACTAAAAATGTTCTCTTAGTAGGTGCGCTTTGCCAGCTCACGACGAACCGCCTCACGCACACCCGCATCCTCAACCGACGCTAACACAGACGCCAGAGCACGCGAGAGAATATCCTCACGCATGAACGGCTCCACACGAGTCACCTTGTACACCGGCACCAGTGCACGCGAGAGCATCGGAATGAAGTTCGGCTCAGCCCAGGACGGCTCCAAAGCGATTACACGTGCCAGGGCGGGGGAGTACTCTTCCATCCAGCGCTGGAAGTCCTCTTCGTTGGAGAAGTAGGATCCGTCTTCCTTGAGCTCGAACGCCTGGGGGACTTCGGTGTTGGCGGCCTTTGCCTCATCCAGTTCGCGGGCGAAGTCGGAGACGCGTTCGCGTAGGGCTGCCATCTGCTTGAACTGTGCGGGGATGTCCTCATCCTGCAGGGCTGCCACGTAGTTTTCGACTTCGCGGTCATCGGGTTCGCGTAGGGTGGTGCCGGGGGTGGGCAGAGTGGGGAACTGGTAGCCGTTCTCGGTGAGGTGGTTTGCCTTCTCTTCACCCTTGACGGCTAGTTCGATGGCGGTGTTGAGCAGGTCCTGCTTTGCGTCGGCGTCGATGGGGTAGCGGCCGTACTGGCCGGGGGTGTACTTCTTGAGCAGGTTGTACAGGGCGATGCAGCGCAGGCGCAGGTTGTAGAGGAAGGCCTGCCAGTTGCCGATGGTGGCGAATCCTTCGTTGATGAGGGTGATCATTTCGTCGATGGGTTCTTCGTCGGCCAGTTCGGTGGTGAGGCTGTCGAGGAGGTGGTTGATGCTTTGTGCGGTGGCGATGTCGGTGCGTAGTGCTTGGGTGAGGGCGAGGTCGTCGGGGTAGGTGATGTAGTGGCCGCCGTCGATTTGGATGAGGTCGGTGTGGGTGATCCATGCGGGGGCGGTGGGATTGGTGTTGATCATGGGTGTTCTTTCTGTTGTGGTTGGTGGTGTGGTTGTTTTGTTCCCGGTTGCTTCGGTGCAGGGGGTATAGGAAAGGCACCCCGTGGGGGTGCCTTGTGTGCAAAAGCCCAGTCGGGCAGCCAATGGCTTCTGTATATTTCACCAACTGCAAACCCTCAGAGCCCATCCGGCCAACCTAGTAGCTCAGGGCCGCTAGTGCTAGTTTCAAGTTTTTGATGCACCTCTATCAGTTTAGCATTTGTGAGGTTCTGTGGCCCGAGGTTCGGTCACGGCGACCGAAAAGAAAACCCCACCAAACCCGCCGCGCGCGGCGCCCGCAGAAGTGCGGCGTAAGACACTGCACCCGCTGTCTCGCACGTACGCCCGAAAAGTGCGAGAATGGAGCGAAAAAGAAAACTACGAAAGAGACACTTTCATGCTTATTCTCGTTGTGAACGCTGGTTCTTCCTCCCTGAAGTACCAGGTGCGTGACACCTCCCTCCCCGAAGCAGAGCAGATGCTGGCCTCCGGCCTGGTTGAAAACATCGGTACCGACGTGCCCAACCACGAGGTCGCATTCGACATCATGTCCGAGAAGCTTGAGCCCGTCCTGGCAGGCCGCGAGCTGCAGGCAGTCGGCCACCGCGTGGTGCAGGGTGCAGAGAAGTTCACTCACCCCACCCTGCTGACTGAAGAAGTTGTCCAGCAGATCGACGACCTCTCCCCGCTGGCACCGCTGCACAACCCCGCACACGTTCAGGGCATGCGCGCAGCAATGCACAAGTGGCCCTCCCTGCCGCAGGTTGCCATCTTCGACACCGCGTTCCACTCCACCATGCCCGAAGAAGCATGGCGCTACGCAATCCCCTACGACCTGGCTGACAAGTACAGCATCCGCCGCTACGGCTTCCACGGCACCAGCCACGAGTACGTCTCCCACGTTGCAGCCGACATGCTCGGCATCGCCCGCGACAAGTTCAACGGCATCGTGGCACACCTTGGTAACGGCGCATCCGTGACCGCAGTGAAGGACGGCAAGTCCGTCGACACCTCCATGGGCTACACCCCGCTGGCCGGCCTGATCATGGGTACCCGCTCCGGCGACATCGACCCCTCCGCACTGACCACCATCCTGGTTCGTGAGGGTATTGACGGTGCACGCCTGGACACCATCCTGAACAAGGAGTCCGGCCTGCTCGCACTGGCTGGCTCCAACGACATGCGTAAGGTCGTTGAGGCTGCACAGTCCGGTGACGAGCGCGCACAGCTCGCACTGGACATGACCTCCTACCGCCTGATGAAGTACATCGGCGGCTACAACCTGGTTGTTGGCGGCGCGCAGGCTCTGATCTTCACCGCAGGTATCGGCGAGAACTCCGGCGACTTCCGTAAGCTGGTCCTGGACCGCCTCGGCCCCCTGGGTATCAAGTACAACGAGGAGGAGAACGCTAAGCGCTCCCCTGAGCCCCGCGTGATTTCCACCGAGGATTCCGCCATCAAGGTTCTGGTCATCCCCACCAACGAGGAGAAGGCCATCGCCGAGGCTACCGAGGAACTCGTCAAGAGCCTCTAAGCCCCACGCACCCCGCCGTGTAGGCGGCTGAGCGTAAAGTTATCCGCCGTGGCGCCCATTCCGTATGGGTGGCACGGCGGACTTGTTTTATGGGCATCCATTAGCATGAATATATATGATTTAACTTACTTTACAATGCAATATTGCGGCAATGTGGTATGTATTGCATGTATATTATCCGTCACTTAGAAAACAAGAATGAAAGTTAGTTAAAAGTGTGGGTTTAGATGCTACATGGAGTGTAAACTTATTGCTTGCTTGGGAAAGTTGTGCGCGGGGGGGGGGGTGAGTGCGTCGATTCGCAACATTCCAACATTGATGGCAGTTAAGGTTGAGGGTGAAAAAAGGTTGATAATCCTAGATCAATTCTGTTAGGAATTTTTATCGACCCAAGTTGTTGCACAATATGAAATAATAAATGCAAATTTTTGTGCTTCCATATAAAGCGTGTTCATATAACGAGTGTTCATCGAAAAGAACTGAAGCGGACTTATAGCCGCAAAAGAATTCTGAGAGCGCACTCTGAACTGTACGTTAAACACATACTGCGATAACCTTTATATCTGTATTTTTTGTGCAGAAATAAAGTGAATCAATGTACAAAACTCATTCCAATTGAGAGAGACTTGGTAATGGATATTCACTCGACTAAGAACCACTCCGAACAGAGTGGAAAGCTGATGGGTCGTCGTTCCCTGGTTAAGGGTGTAGCGTGGGCAGCTCCTGTTGTGGCAGCAACCGCAGCGGTGCCCGCCTACGCCGCATCCAAGAACCCTTGCGAATACGGCACCATCGTATCCGTGCCCTGGGGTGAACGTGCCGAACGTCGCCGCTACAAGGGCACCGTGAATGAAGAATACGAATGGGCAGTGATGCCCACCTCTAACTGCAGCCCCCAGCCGCAGACCTACTTCATCGACAACACCACCCCCGAACGTAAGCTTGCTTACCCCTGGGGTCGTTACGAGGGTGTGAGTGACTTCCCGCCGATTTACCCCCCGAACGGCAAGGACACCCCCGACTACAATTCCAAGGACGGCGTTGGCGGTGTTGGCGGCGGCGTTATCATCAACGTTCGTGTTGAGAACGTTGCAGGTGACGTCTCCTACGCACCGACCCCCACCGGTGAGGACCGTTTCGCATTCGGTGAGGCCGAGGCAAACCGCAAGAACAACATGTACTACGCCGAAGGCTACAAGGGCAAGGGCGCAAATCCCCCGGTTGTCCGCCTCAACGACAACTACAAGGGCAGCCGCTCTACCTACATTGCTCACGGTAAGTACAACTACCTGCACTTCCCGGATGGTCCCCGTCCTCCCAAGGAAAATAGCCCCCTGTGGACTTACGCATACGGTAAGCACTACACGACCGCTGAAGGCCGCGACGGCTGGTCCTGGGACATTCAGGTGATGGCTAACATTACCCACCCCAATGCTGGTCAAGACGTTGTGTCGTACATGACCTACCTGCGTAAGCACACCTACGGTGACCCCGCACATCAGTCGGCAAAGGTCATTCCGGTGCAGTATCGCGTTATTGTGACTTCCCCCTGGGGTACCGTCACTTATCTTTCGGCAGCTGTTTAATATCAGCTTGCATTAGGTCTAAATGGAGTAGTGACCCATTCGACCTATTTCAATCTTGGATTGAGATTTATATATTTGTGATGTTTATTTGAGTATGAAGTTGATGGATTTTTAGTGTATTAGGGGGTGGTATCCCTAATAAGTAGACGCTATTCTTCTGTCAGCTTTTTGGAGGGGCCGGGCCGCGCCACGTGTGCGGAACCGGCCCCTCTGCATGCATCCATAGGGAGAAAAACCAAGCATTGCATCTCTTGGTGGGCTATTGCGGGAAAGGCGAGAGGTGGTGGGCATTCTGTGAGAAAAAGCGTATTCACATTCACTAGTACGTGCCCAAACCCGATAGAGTGGAGTCAGACAACACTCGATACGAAGTGGACGAGATATGACTCAACCTCCTGAAAACCACCAGCCCGGCGGGCAGTTCAACGCCCAGCCCGGCCCCCAGGGGCGCCCCGCCCCGCAGGGCACGCCCCTTCCGCAGGACCTCTCCGCGGGTTGGCTGCCCGAAGATAAGCGTCAGAAGCCGGTGAGCCCCCTTCCGGAACCCAGGTTCTTTGCCTACCAGTCCATACTGCCGACGAAGGTGCTGCACGCGCTGCGTCACCCCGCCGAAATCCCGTGGCTGGTCGCCGCCTACGCGGTCACCGCGGCCGGCTACATCGTGCTGTTCATGTCGATCATTACGCTGTTTGGCCGCATGGGCCAGTGGCTCTTCTCGTCCGGTTCGGGCGACTACACCGGCGGCACAAGTAGCCGCGTGGCAAGCAGCGTGCAGGACATCGTCATGCAGGCCGTGTCCATGCTGGTTCTGGGCCCTCTCGTGCTCTTCATCGTTCGTGCCCTCTTCTACGCCCAGCAGCGTGTGACCGGCGTGCGCATCACCCCGACCCAGTTCCCCGAGGCGTACCAGATGCTCGCCGAGGCCGCCGAGGCAGCCGGCCTGCGCCGCGTACCCGACGCGTACGTTATCAGCGGTAACGGCACCATCAACGCCTTCGCATCGGGTCACGGCTTCCGCCGCTTTATCTGCATCTACTCCGATCTGTTCGAAATCGGCGGTAAGTCCCGTGACCCGCAGGCCCTGCGCTTTATCATCGGTCACGAGGTGGGCCACATCGCGGCCGGTCACGTCAGCTACTTCCGTCTGATTTTCACCACGCTCTTCAGCCGCATCCCCCTGCTGTCCAGCGCGCTGTCCCGCGCTCAGGAGTACACCGCCGATAACTTCGGCTACCGCTTCTGCCCCGAGGGTGCCGAGGGCGCCATCAAGGTCATGGCCGCCGGTAAGTACCTGAATAAGCAGGTCAACTTCGACGAGCTGGCCGACCGCGCCGTCACCGACCGCGGCCTGGCCGTCTGGTACGTGAACCTGCTGATGAGCCACCCCGTGATCACCTGGCGTGCGCACGCGCTGCGTGACCGCACCCAGCCGGGCCGCCTCTGCTGGCGCCCGACCGAGAACCCCACGGACAACGGCACCCCGCGCGTGCCCGTGCTGGTTCCCGCTTCGGAGCCCGTTGGCATGTGGCCCGACCCGATTCAGTCCACCGAGTTCATGCAGGAAAACCAGAAGACCTGGGAGCCCTTCAACCTCGAGACCGTGGACGTGGTACAGAAGCCCGAGGAGGACCTCGCATACCCCGAGAACACGGCCCTGTTCAGCGGTTGGCAGACCGAGCAGGCTCGCGCGTTCCACGCTCAGCGTTGGGATGCGTACGCGGCCGCCGGCGGTGCACCCGCCGCGGGTGCGTCCGGCTTCGGCCAGCAGGCGGCCTCCGGCTTCGGTCAGCCCGGCCAGCAGCCCGGCCAGCAACCTGGCCAGCAGCCCGGAACCCCGGATCAGTCCGGCTCCCAGCCCGCTTCTCAGCCCGGCCCGTTCGGGTCGGCCCCTGAGCAGCCCGGCTCCAACCGACCCGACGCCGGCCCCTCCGGCGAGGGTGGTTACGGCTTCGACCCCGGCAACAAGTAGCCCGCTAAGCCGTGAACGCGCCCGCGGGCGCTAAAGGCTCAAGAACCCGCCGAGGGCACCTCATCGTGAGAGGTGCCCCCGGCGGGTTCAGCTCTTTAACCGCAGGTCATAGAATAGGGGCTATGCTCTCATCACTGCGCTCCATCAAGCTTGACCCGCTGCTGACCATGCTCATCACCGCCGTTATTCTGGCCATTATCGTGCCGGCTCGCGGCGACTTCGCCGAGTGGTTCAGTAACGGCACGAAGTTCGCGGTTGCCCTGCTGTTCTACCTGTACGGCGCGCGCCTCTCCACCGCGGAGGCCATTCGCGGCCTGACCCACTGGCGCCTGCACCTGATGATTTTGAGCTGCACGTTCGTGCTGTTCCCGCTGCTTGGCCTGGCCCTCTCGCCGCTACGTTTCGTGGTCGGCGATGGCCTGTACATGGGCATCCTCTACATGACCTTTGTGCCCTCGACCGTGCAGGCGTCGATTGCGTTCACCTCGATTGCGGGCGGTAACGTGGCGGCGGCGATTGTGAGCGCCTCCCTCTCCTCGATTGTGGGTGTGGTGGCCACGCCGCTGCTGGCCATGCTGCTGATGCACACGGACCATATTGAGTTCTCGGGCACCGTGTTTCTTGACATCGCGATTCAGCTGTTCCTGCCCTTCGTACTCGGCCAGCTCACGCGCCGCTGGGTGGGCGGGTTCGCGAAGAAACCGACCACCAAGTGGCTGGATAAGTTCTCGGTCATGATGATCGTGTACTCGGCGTTTTCGGCCTCCGTGGTGCAGGGCGTGTGGACGCGCGTGGCCTGGTGGCAGATCGTGGTGCTCATCGTGCTGATGGCGCTCATCGTGATTTTCATGCTGTGGCTGACCGACCAGTTGGCTAAGCGCCTGGGGTTCAACCGTGCCGACCGCATCACGATTCAGTTCTGCGGTTCGAAGAAGTCGCTGGCGGCCGGCCTGCCCATGGCCATCATTATTTTCGGTGCCGGGTCGCTGGGCCTGATGATGCTGCCGATCATGATTTTCCATCAGGTTCAGCTGATGATTTGCACCTGGCTTGCGGGGCGTTACGCGCGCCTGGATGTGGTGGGCGCGGCGGCCGCGCTGGAGGCTTCGAAGAAGTAGCCGGCGTCCCCCGCACGCGGTCGTCCGCTGCCCTCTCGGATAGCGTGCGGGGCGTTCACGATGGGGAACATGACGAAATTTTTTAAAAATAACCGACCAGTGCACTTATGTGCAATATGTGGTGTTTGTGCTGGTCAGTTGATTTTCTGTGGGGTTTGCAGGGTATTCGGCCCAAAATTCCCCTCGGAGACCCTGAACACTATCCGGTGTTGGGGGTTCGCATTAGCCAAAATGGTGCTTTAGAATGTTTCACTGTAGCTTCAGCGAAACCGGGTTCCACCTGCGAGTATTTACTGACGCTACGTCACATGGGCACGGTAGAGATTCACTCCCTCAACCGGCCCGGAGCACTCGCCGTGGCGGATTCACTCCCCGACCGCGCGATGGCCGGAAGAGATTCACTCCCTCGCACCGGCAGACGCTCCCAAACATTCACTCAGACACAACTGGATAACTCAGCTTCACCACGCGCAGCTATAGCTCCGGCTATCCTGCGTGCTCGTCGCTGTAGTGCATCCACCCCAGAAACGAGGACACATTATCATGGCTACCATCATGAGCGTGAACGTATGCGATTCCAAGTACAACGCTGACCCGACCGGCGTACGAGACTCTACTAGCGCTATCCAGAAGGCTATCGATGACGTTGCTGCACAGGGCGGCGGCTCCGTGGAGATTCCCGGCGGTATGTACCGCGTCTCCTACCCCTTCATCGAAATAAAGCACCGCGTCGAGATTTTCGGCCACGGTCAGGCAACCCGAATCGTCGCTTTCACTGACAAGAGCATCCCCTCCACCAAGAACGGTAGCTACGAATGTACCGGTGTGTTCCACACCGGTAGCTACACCACCCCCATGAGCGGTGGCACCAACCAGAACAAGCCCATGCGTATGGGCGTGCGTGACCTGTTCATCCGCACCAACAAGTACAACCTGCCGCTGAATTCTAAGAGCAACCAGATTTTCCTGGAGAAGCACACCCAGCCCGTCGACAACGTTGCGGGCGTCATCTTCCACACCCGCATTGCGGACGCTAACCCCGGCGAGCCGGACGCGGTCCCCACCCTGTCCAACATCGAGATTTGGGACACCGCCATTGGCGTGGCCATCCTGGGCCTGGACGACCAGGGCATGAAGATCGACAAGCTGCGCATCCGCCAGACCCTGCGCCAGGGCCTGCTGGTCGGCAAGCCCGTGGGTCACCCGTTGCGCGCTCGCGAGGGTGATACCCCCGGCGCGGCAGATAACAAGTTCTCCATGATTGACGTCTCCGACGCCAACATGAGCTACGGTACCTTCGCCGGCATCGAGATTTACACCTCCCAGTCGAAGTTCGAGCTGTCGACCAGCTGGTTCAACAAGCGCAACCAGGGTAAGAATGCCCTGTACGAGGTGAAGACCCGTCACGTGGGCGCCGGCTGGTTCATTCAGGGCACCCGCAACATGTTCATTGGCTGCACCGCCCAGGAGAACGCCGGCCACGGCTGGCTCGTGGAGTGGGGCAACAACCAGTTCATTGGCTGCCTGGGCGAGTCCTCCAGCTTCCAGGACGCCGTGACCGGTGCCGCGAAGGGTGACGAGGCCGCCAACTGGTACATCGGCCGTAACGCCCGCGGTAGCCGCTTCGTGGCACCCCGCGCGCACAACCCCTACAGCTGGGCCAAGGCCTCGCTGTACGGCTTCTACATTGAGAACAACATTCGCGATATGCACATTACGAACGGTTCCGCTAAGGATGACCGCCTGGGCGAGAACAATATGATGGGCCGTCGCGTGCACGTGACCGGCGCTATGGGCGATAACGTGCTCATCGAGGTGGACCACATCCGTCACTCGACCTTCGCACCCAAGCAGCTGGAGAAGCGCGGCAACGGCGTGTTCATGGGCTAGTGATGGCCTCGACGTGCGAGACCGCCCCGAGGGGGCACGGGCTCGCTCTGGTGTTTCCGGACCGATAGTTCCGGGCTGATGCAGCGGCCCGGAATCGACACCAGTCGCCGCGGGGGCGAGGAGAAATCCTCGCCCCCGCGGCGTTTAAGCGCCCCGTTGCATGCGCGGCCCGCCACGCCCGACGGGGGGAGAGACGGTAGGGAAGTGGGCGGGCGCAGGGTGCCGGTCATCGCCTCCGCCGGTGCAATGCGATACCCTTGAGCAGGAGCCATTCTCGCCCCGCGCGAAAGGGCCCGCACCGTGCGGCTTACGATGAGCCGCCCCGCTCAACTCACTCAGCACAGCGCACCGCCCGCGCATCCTATTCACTCAATTCAACCGCCCCGCCGCGGCCTGTACACCGGCCGCGTTACACCCCTCCCGGAAAGAATTGAGCCTCACGTGCCTGATACTCCCATGAGCATTAACGCCGTCAACTACGGCGCAGATCCCACCGGCGCCAAGGATTCCACCGCGGCCATTCAGCGAGCCGTCGACGCTGTCGCCTCGCACGGCGGCGGATCCGTCGAGCTGCCCCGCGGCATCTACCGTGTTTCCTACCCCTTCATTGAAATCAAGCACCGCGTCGAGGTCATCGGGCAGGGCCCCGCGACCGTCGTCATCGCCCACTCCGACCGGGCCATTCCCACCACTAGCGACGGGTACATCGAGTACACCGGCGTGTTCCACGTGGGTAGCTACACGACCCCCGTCTACGGTGCCTACAACGCGAACAAGCCCATGCGTATGGGCGTGCGCAACCTGCACATCCGCACCAACGCGGCTAACACCCCCATCGATAGCTACCCGCTGGATGCGCACACCACCCCGCTTGACCACGTTGCCGGGGTCATCTTCCACACCCACCTGACCGGCGACCAGCTCAACGAACCCGATATCGTGCCCGTCATCGCCGGCGTGGAAGTCTGGGATACCGCCATTGGCGTTGCCGTGCTCGGCCTGGACGACCAGGGCATGAAAATCGACGACGTGACCGTGCGCCGCACCCTCAACCAAGGTCTGCTACTCGGCAAGCCCGTCGGCCACCGCCGCCGCGGTACCGAAGGTCAGAACTCCGGCGCGGCCGACAACAAGCTGCGCGGCATTGACGTGGCCGAAGCCAACCTCAGCGGCGGCTCCTACGCCGGTATCGAGGTGTACGCGGCCCAGTCCAAGTTCGAGAACTGCTCCAGCAATAGCAACCACCGCACCCTCGGCAAGAGCGCCCTCTACGAACCCGGCACCCGCAACGCCGGGGCGGGCTGGATTGTGCAGGGTGAGCGCAACATGTTCATTGGCTGCACCGCCCGCTCCAACGCGGGCCACGGCTGGCTCGTCGAGTGGGCCAATAACATTTTCATCGGCTGCGCGGGCGAGGCGTCCAGCTGGGCCGGAACCGTCAGCGGTGCCGCCCGCGCCGACGAGGCGGCCAACTGGTACATCAGCCGCAATGCCCGCGGTACCCGCATAGTCGCTCCCGTCTCCTATAACCCGCCCGAGCAGGCCGCCTCGCTGTACGGCTACTACATCGAAAATAAGATTTACGATCTTCGCATTATCGACGGCGTTGCGCAGGACGAGCGCATCGGCGACGGCAATATGCTGGGTCGCCGTGTGTACGTGACCGGTGAAATGGGCGCGAACGTGGTGATTGAGGTGGAGGACCTGCGCCACACCACCTTTACGCCAGCTCAGCTTCGCGTGGAGGCGTATAACGTCATGCGCGGCTAGGGCCCGGGCGGGAGAGCCGCGCGCTAAGAGGTTGTGCGTCGGGGCGACCACGCACTAAGAATTCAATTTCATCTTGAATAAATTTTCGATATGTACTTTAACTTTATTAAAAGGGAAGGTTTAATGCTGTCGCCTGCGCGGAACCGCTCGCGCGCCGCGGGCGGCCCGGTGCCTTCCTTCGGTGTCGCACCGACCCAACCGGTTCCTTCCGGCCGGTTTCCAACCACAATGTACGAGGACCGCACCATGCTTTCGGCTTTCTCACGCTCCCTTGCACCCGCACGACCCCTGCGTCGCGTGCTCACCCTGACCGCCGCCCTCGCCCTGGGTGCCTTGCCGGTGGGCGCATCCGCGGTGGTGCCCCACCCCCAGACCGCGGTGGCCGCCGTTCAACCGCCCCGAAACAACGCTGACACTGAGTACAACACCTGCGTTGAACGCCTTGTGGGCGATGCCACCCCCACGCCCGGCGTGTGGGCCGTCTGCCGCGGCTACCTCGACGAGGATGAGTACGTTGTGCGTCGTCGCCACGATGCGACCGTCACCCGCGCCGAGCTGGTGCGCCTGCTCTACCGCATGGCCGGCTCGCCCGCGGTGAAGGACCTCCCGGCCGTCTCTCCCTACGCTGACGTGCCCGCCAGCAACCCGGACTACGCCTCCATCATCTGGGCCGCGGATGCGGGCATCACCGCCGGCTGGGACGACGGCCTCTTCCACCCCGACGACCGCGCCAGCCGCTACACCCTCTCCGCGTTCCTGTACCGTGCGGCGGGTAGCCCCGAGGGGGCTGCGACCATTCGCCGCCCGAAGCTGGTTGAGCGCGATGCGCAGCGCAAGGAAGACGCGGCCGCACGGAAGAGCCGTTTCGCCACCGAGAGCCGCTGGCTCACCCGCACTCTGGGCGAGTACCCGGCGGCCGATCGTGACGGCGACGGCGTGACGGATAAGGTAAAGCCCGGCGATCCGCTGTACTTCTCGGATGCGCTCTACATGCTTCGGGCCTACGAGAAGGCCGGCCTGAAGGTCGTCGGAACGCCCGCCGGTAACTAGGGCTGACGTTGGCTAAAATCAGTGCTGACTAGTGCATATATTCACCGCCCGCCGGTGCGACCCACCGGGTTGCGCAGGCGGGCAGTGGTGTACCTGCATGCCTCCGATACGCCCGCCGGCGGGGTGAGCTTCCCGCACCCGCTAAGCTAGAAGGCATGAAGATTGCCACCTGGAACATCAACTCAATCCGCGCCCGCGAAAACCGCGTCGAAGACTGGCTCGACGAGCACGAGGTCGACGTGCTCGCCCTGCAGGAGACCAAGACCAAGGACGAGACCTTCCCCTTCGACCTCTTCGAATTCATGGGTTACGAGGTGGCGCACTTCGGGTTGAACCAGTGGAACGGCGTGGCGATCGCCTCCCGCGTGGGCCTTGAGGACGTGCGGCGCGGCTTCGATAACCAGCCGCACTTCGGCAAGCCCGGCGAGCCCGAGGTGCTGGAGGCGCGCGCGATTGGCGCTACCTGCGGCGGCGTGCGCGTCTGGAGCCTGTACGTGCCCAACGGCCGCGGCCTGACCGACCCGCACATGGATTACAAGCTTCGCTGGATGGAGGCGCTGCGCCAGAACGTGCACAACGAGCTGGCCGCCAACCCGCAGTCGCAGCTCGCCCTGGTTGGCGACTGGAACGTCGCCCCCGAGGACGCCGACGTGTGGGACATCGACTACTTCCGTGATAACGAGCTGACCCACGTCTCCGAGCCCGAGCGCCGAGCCTTCGTCGCCCTGCTGAAGGAGGGCATGGTGGATGTGGTGCGTCCGCACACCCCGGGCGAGTACACCTACTGGGACTACCAGGCGGGCCGCTTCACCAAGGATGAGGGCATGCGTATCGACTTTCAGCTGTTCTCGCCCGCGCTTGCGGCCCGGGTGCAGAACGCCTGGATCGATAGGGCGGAACGCGCCGGTGAGGGCGCCAGCGACCACACGCCGGTGGTCGTGGAGATTGCCGACTAGGCCGAGTATATAGCTTTGACGGGTGCTCAACCCGGGATATTTACCGCGGGAGGCGGGGGATGCGTTCCCCCGCCTCCCGCGGTTTTGCGTTTCGGGGGCGCAGCCTTCCCCAAAGTTTCCGTGTGGCTTAGTTGAAAAGTTCGTCTAGCCGAACTATTGTTAAATTCCGCCCGGGACGACAGGCAAAAGCGCATCATGATGCCTGCGCAGACACACCGTGTCCCTATCGTCCCGGCGCGGCAAATCCCAACGCATCAACCACATACTCAAACCCGTGACTTCCAATGAAGGATGCCTCATGAACGCTCTCACCCCCGCAGGCGGCAACGCACGCCGCCTCGTCCAGGCGCTCTGCGCCGCCCTCGCACTCACCCTGCTACTTGTGCTCACCGGTTGCGGTAGCGCTGCCAGCACCACCGACGGCGCTAAGAGCAGCAGCGGCAAGAAGACCGTGCTCACCACCTTCACCGTGCTCGCCGACATCGCCCGCAACGTGGCAGGCGACGACCTGAACGTCGAATCCCTCACCAAGCCCGGCGCAGAGATTCACGAGTACGAGCCCACCCCCTCCGACCTGAAGAAGGCGCACGCCGCCGACCTGGTGCTCGACAACGGCCTGAACCTCGAATCCTGGTTCGCCAAGTTCGTTGAAGAATCCCACGCCAAGCACGTGACCGTCTCCGAGGGGGTCACACCCATCTCCATTACCGAGGACGCCTACGCGGGCAAGCCCAACCCCCACGCCTGGATGAGCCCCAGCAACGTGCAGAAGTACGTGGACGTCATGGTCCGCGAGTTTAGCGCCCTCGACCCGGAGCACGCCGCCGACTACAAGTCCCGCGGCGAAGCCTACAAGAAGCAGCTACAGCAGGTGCGGGACGAGCTCGTCAGCGAGATTTCCACCCTGCCCGAAAACCAGCGCGCGCTCGTCACCTGCGAGGGTGCCTTCTCCTACCTGACCTCCGACGCTGGGCTGAACGAGAAGTACATTTGGGCGGTCAACTCCGAACAGCAGGCGACCCCCTCGCAGATTTCCTCCACCATCGACTACGTGCGCCAGAATCAGGTGCCCGCCGTGTTCTGCGAATCCACCGTCTCCGATAACCCGATGCGCCAGGTAGCCGACGCCACCGGCGCCCGATTCGGCGGCGTGCTCTACGTGGACTCGCTCTCCGAGGCGAACGGCCCTGTGCCCACCTACCTGGACATGATCCGCTATGACGCACGCACCATCGTGGCGGGCCTCAAGGGCAACTCCTAAACCCGGCATAAACCCCGGGTAAACCCGGGCCAAACCCAGTATCGAAAACCCCGGGTAAACCCCAAACCCCCGATAGGATAGGAGGGGCGGTCGCCTTCTAGGCTCCGCTCCTCCCACGCCGTTAACACTCGCTCACACAGCACCCACTCAGCAACACGCAAGCAAGTACACCCGCCCCACGCATACGGTGACCACCAGAAAGAACACAAGGAATGAGCACTCTTCTCAGCTGCGAAAATGTGCACGTGAACTACGGGCCAGTCCGCGCCCTCACCGGCGCATCCTTCACCCTGGATACCGGGCGTATCTGCGGCCTGATCGGCATGAACGGCTCCGGCAAATCCACCCTCTTCAAAGCCATCATGGGGGTCGTGCCCGTGCACGCCGGCAGCATCACCCTCGACGGGCAGCCCGTCGGCGGTAACCGTGGCAGCCGCGGCAAGAACGCGCACCACCACCGCGCCGGACTCGTCAGCTACGTGCCGCAGAGCGAAGAAATCGACTGGACCTTCCCCATCTCCGTGCGCGAGGTCGTCAGCATGGGACGCTACCGCAACCTCGGCATCACCCGCCGCCTGCGTGCCGCAGACCGTGCCGCCGTGGATGAGGCGCTCGCCCGCGTGGAACTGACCGACCTAGCCGACCGTCAGATTGGGGCGCTTTCGGGCGGTCAGCGTAAGCGCGCCTTCGTGGCACGCGCTATCGCCCAGGGCGCTCAGCTGCTACTGCTGGATGAGCCCTTCGCCGGCGTGGACAAGCGCAGCGAGGCGATGCTCATTCAGGTCATCGAACAGTTGCGTGACGAGGGCGCGACCGTGCTGGTTTCCACGCACGACTTGGCGAGCCTGCGCCAGTTCGCCGACGAGGCGCTACTGCTACGCGGTGAGATTCTGATGCACGACACCCCCGAGAAGGTGCTCGCCCCCGAGAACCTGGTGCGCGCCTTCGGCATGGAAGTGGATGCCGGCGCGTCGGTCGCTACCGGTGCCGCTGCCCCCGGCACTGCTACCTCCGGCACTACTACGAACAGCTCTGCGGAAGGGAAGAACTAAATGGACATCCTCAACTTTCTGGTGGAGCCACTGACCCTGCCCTTCATGCTCCGCGCATTCGTGGTCACCGTTATCGCCGCCGCTGTCTGTGCCCTGCTCTCCTGCTGGCTCGTGTTGCTCGGCTGGTCGCTCATGGGGGACGCCATCTCCCACGCGGTGCTGCCCGGTGTGGTGCTCGCCTACATTTTCGGCGCGCCCTTCGCCGTCGGCGCGGTGGTTGCCGCCCTCGTGGCGGTAGCCCTCATCGGCGGGGTGCAACACAGCGGCCGCGTGCGCGAGGACGCCGCCATCGGCATCGTGTTCACAACCCTCTTCGCGCTGGGCCTGGTGCTGATTTCGGTCACGCCGTCCAATACCGACCTGAACCACATCCTCTTCGGCAACGTGCTGGGCGTGTCCTGGGCAGACGTCACGCAGGTCGCCATCCTGGCGGTCCTCGTGGCGGCCGTGCTGCTCATTAAGCGCCGCGACTTCGTGCTGTACACCTTCGACCCGGGGTTTGCGCGCGCCGTTGGCCTGCGTCCGCGCCTGCTCGGCGCGCTACTGCTCGTGATGCTGGCGCTCACCTCCGTGGTGGCCCTGCAGATCGTGGGCGTGGTGCTGGTCGTGGCGATGCTGGTTATCCCCGGCTCCACGGCGCGCCTGCTCACCGACCGCTTCGTGCCCATGCTCGGCGTGAGTGTGGGGGTTTCGCTCGCGGGAACGCTGACCGGCCTGTACGCCAGCTACTACCTGGACGTCTCGCCGGGCGGTGCCGTGGTGGTCACGCAGGGGCTGCTCTTCGCGATTGCCTACGCGTTGGCCCCGCGCTATGGCCTGGCGGCGCGCCTGCGGGCTCGTCGACAGGTCGCCGAAGCCTAGCGGCCGGCACAACAGCGGGCCGGTACAACAGCGGGCGGGGACACTTCTCGAGTGTCCCCGCCCGCTGTTTACTATCTGCGAAGGCATGCTGGTGAGCGGTGCCCGCACCGCCCGGGAGGGGCCGCGAAGCCCGGGGGTTAGCGCGCGGGGCGCGATACGAAGAGGGAGGCGGTCGCCTCCGCACCGAGCGGAATAATCGTGCTCCCGGAGACCACCGCGCCGCTCTCGTCCGTCTCGTGCAGGTTGCCGGAGCCGGCACCCACCACGCTCACGTTCACCGCCTCGGAGAAGGGGGCGCCCTCCTCCACCTTGAGGCGCGCACCGGGCACGAAGCCGTGGCCGTGCAGGTAGCGCAGCAGGCGCGGGTCCTCGTCATTGATGCGTTCGAGCATGACCGTCTCGCCCGGTTCGCACTGGCTCAGCGGCACGGTCTGCGGAAAGCTGATGCGACCGGAGGCATCCGGGATGGGGTCGCCGTGCGGGTCGCGGGTCGGGTGGCCGAGCAGCGTGTCGATGCGGTCCACCATGAAGTCGGATACCGCGTGTTCGAGAACCTCCGCCTCGTCGTGCACACGGTCCCAGGTGTAGCCAAGGGTCTCCACGAGGAAGGTTTCGATGAGGCGGTGGCGGCGAATCATGGCCAGGGCGTAGGCGCGCCCAATCTCGGTGAGCTCGATGGCACCGTAGGGCTGATGCTCAATCAGGTCGGCGGCGGCCAGGCGCTTGAGGCCGTCAGAAATCGAAGAGATGCGCAGGCCCATGCGTTCGGCCAGCGCCGAGGCAGTGGCGGGGGTTTTGGTCCATTCTTCGAGGCGCCAGATCTCCTTGAGGTAGTTCTGGGTGCTGACGGAAAGTTCTGAGAGAGGCATAAAGATTAGTTTACCTTTTCTGCGGTTTTGCCCGCCGGGGCGGTCCACCGGGTCTGAAGAATAGCCCGAAAAATAGCCCGAAAATACAAAATCCCGCCCGGCCGTGAACCATCATGGCGAGACGGGATGCGCGGGATGCGCCGGCACCGCGTGTTCGGGCGGGCCGGCATCCCGGGGCTTACCGAGGCTTAGGCGGCGCGGCGGTGCGTGCGCTCGATGCGGGTCATCAGCTCGATGAGCGCGCCGCGGGCGGCCTGCTCTTCGTGCCAGAGGGAGCGGACGAGGGTGCGGCTGACCGCCTGGGTGGTGATTCCCAGGGCGGTTGCGGCGGCCTTCTGCTGGCCGCGCACACCGGGTACGAGCAGGTTCACGACGCGCCACTCGGCGTCGGTGCGGTCGGCGCAGACGCGGTAGAGCAGGCGTGCGGAACCGGTGGCCAGCTCGGCGAGGTGGTGGTTGTCCGCGCTGATGCTGATGCAGCGGACGGGGGCGCCTCCCTGCGCCTCCTCGATGGCCAGGCGCGAGAATTCGAGGGCGTCACCGGTGCAGTCGGTGGTGCTGACGGCGCCGAGTGCCCCGGCGAAGCGGGGGATGTTGAGCTCTCCGATTCCGATGCCCACCCAGAAGCCGTTATCGCGGGCGGCCATCAGCGCCGCGTGCAGTGCATCGCTGGCCCGGTCGAAGGCGCCCTGAATCTCGTCAGGGTAGGTCTGGGCGAAGGCAACACGCGGGTTGAGCTTGGCGAGTTCGTCCGACAGTGCAGTGAGTGAGTGCTGTGCGGAACGTTGGATGAAAGTAAGAACGAACACCCTCTTATTATGCCGTAAAACCTTCAACGCCCAGCGTAAGGTTCGGCGTAATACCGGCAACACTCAAAACCCCTAAAATACGCATTGATAAGGGGAATTATTGAAACGTTACACCGCGTGTAAAAATTATTGAAAGGATGTAGAACACCCCCGAAAAGAAAATAATTTTCATGCAAGTGCACGTTGAATTATTCGCTTTCGGGGGCGTTGAGTGGAGTTGATAGACGGCGCTACCACGGAACTACTGTGCGTTCGTTACCTGCGAGATATGAGGCAGCTGACGCAGTGGCTTCTGGAACACCATCACCACCAGCGACAGGAAAATGAACACCGCGTAGAACAGTGCCGTGTACGTAATACCCCAATCAACAATGAGGAACCCTGCCAGCAGAACAGCCAGCGGGGTCAGCGCCATGTTCGGGATGCCCTGCACCGAGTGCACACGACCGATCATGTGCTCCGGGGTGGATGCGTTAATGTATGCAATGATGCTCGAATTGAAGGAGGGAAGCACAATACCCGCCAGCACAATCAGCAGGCACACCGCCCACAGCATCGAATGAACCACCGGCAGCAACAGGTAGCATGCCGACATGATAGCCAGGGAGGTGATACCGAGCGGGCCGAGCGCAAACTTCTCGGTCAGCGGGCCGACCAGGAACGAACCGAGCAGCACGCCCACGCCGAAGGCGCTCGCAAAGATGCCAATGAAGAGCGGGTGTGCGCCCTCCAGGGTGTAGTAGTAGATGAAGGTGAGTGGAATACCGACCGTTCCAAAGTTCGCAAGCGTTGAAACGAACGCGATGGACACCAGCACCTTGTTCTTCAGGATGTACTCAAAACCGGCTTTTGAGTCCTGCCAGAAGCTGGTTTTCTCGCCTTCCTCCTCTTCTGCGGGCTGCCGACTAGCGCCGTAGGTCTTGGGTGCGACGATGAACGCCAGCAGGTTAACGACCGCGTGAACGGCAGTCATGAGCACGGTCGAGAAGCCAATAATGATGCCGGCGACCGGGCCGCCCAGTAGGTTGGCGGTGGACTCGCGCGTCTCACCCATGCCGGAGGCGTACCCCAGGTGCTCCTTGGGGACTACGCGGGTGATGATGGACTGTTCACTCGGGTAGTCGAAGGTGGAAATGATGGCGGCGAGAGAAATCGTGATCACCAAAATGTAAATGTTGGTGACGTTGAAAACGAGGTAGAGAAGAATCGCTATCCAGGACAGTGACTGGCCGATACAGGACAGTGCCAGGCACTTTGAGGGGCCGATTCTGTCGACCCATGTTCCAGATACTGCTCCGGCGCAGGTGGCGAGAACACCCGCGACGAAGAGGGTGATACTCGCGGCTTCGGGGGAGCCGGTCAGCGCCAAAATAATGATGGGCGTGGTGATATAGCTCATCGAGTCTGAGAGCTGGTTGGCTCCAATGGCGAAAAGAGTATTTCTAAAATCTTTATTCTTGAGTAGCTCGGTATTGACACTCATGGGGTACCTCCACGATGGGGTTTATGGTGTCGCGCGGCGTGCAATCCGTCGTGCGTAGTTCGTTGTGCGCAATTCGTAGCGCGCAATCGTATGAGTGAATACCCCGACAGCCGGCTGCCTGTATTCGTCTGTTTTCGCTTGTGCCCGCCGGTCATGACGGGCCCGCCGGTCATTACGGGGTGGTTGAGGATGCACGGGGCGGCTCATCGGGAGCCACCCCCTCCCACACAAAAAGTGTGTCGTGCGATACTTTAGATTCTATGGGAGATGTGAATCATGCACATGAAGGCACGTCGAAAAACTTTCCCTATTTTGAGTATTGACATTAGGGTTAGTTTGACTATAATTCATTCTTGGTACTTCCACCCAACTAAACCTCGGCTGAACCTCAGCTAAACCCGGTTCCGGGCACACCAAAGACGCCCGCAACGTAGCGGGCGGGGGAGTGTAGAAGAGTGCAGAATAAGGGCCGCACTAGGGGTGCTACTCCACCAGGCCCGCGAAACCCGACAGGGCCAGCACCTCCTCAACATCCTGCGGCACCGAACGCGCCACCCACGGCGAATGTACCAGCACCGCCCGCCACTGACCGCGCGACACCGCCACATTCAAACGATTCGGTGACAGCACAAACCCCGCACCTCGCCCAGAATCAACCCGCGAGGACGCCAACGACACCAACACCACCGCAGCCTCCTGACCCTGGAACTTATCCACCGTACCCACACGCACGCCAGCACCCGAAGAATCCGCCAAACCAGCCGTAACCAGCGCCTCACGCACACAATCAACCTGCGCGTTATACGCCGCCACCACAATGCAATCCTCCGCCGCCAGAGGGCGCGGCTCAGCACCGGCTGCCGGAACCCACTCGCGGCCCAACAACTCGCGCACGCAATCCGTCACCGCCTGCGCCTCCTGCGCAGAACGCACCGAACAGCCCGCATGCTCCACCGGATACGACACCACACCCGGCTCAACACCCTGCAGAGAACGACCAGCCGTCGCCGCAGCGCTCGCCAACGCGCCATCATAAGACAGCCACGAAACCCGCTCGCACAACGCCGAATCCATGCGCCACGACTCACCCAAGAAATACCCAAAACGAGGATCCAACGCCGCCGCGCCATCAGACAACCAACCCAGCGCCGAAACATCCACCGGGTACGGGTGCACACCCGTCGATACCTGCGGCAACTGCTGCGGGTCCCCCAACAGCAGCACCGAACGCGCCGCACGAGCCGCCGCCACCGTGTTCGTCAGCGAGAACTGGCCCGCCTCATCAACCACCAGCACATCCAGCGACCCGGCGGGCACGCGGCGCTCACTCACGTAATCCCACACCGTACCGCCAAACAGCAGGCCGCCCGCACCAGAAATCAGCTCCACCAGCTCAGAATCAGATACCTCAGACCACGGGGCGTCCGGAGTCACCGACTTGCCGCGCAGACGCACCGCACGCGAAACATCAAAACCATCACGGGCACAGCACGCCAACATAAGATTCTCAATCACCGCGTGCGACTGAGCCACCACGCCCACCTTCGCACCCTCCGCCACCAGGCGCGCAATCACGTGCGAGGCGAGGAAAGTCTTACCCGCACCCGGAGGGCCCTGAACCGCCACATAGGAGTGGTCGAGAGCGCGAACCGCCGCGTGCACGGCATCGACCGTGGGCAGGTCAGAGCCGGAAAAATCAACCTCACGGGGTAGATTTTCTGCATTTTTGGCGTTCGAGGCGCTCTTCTTGAGGCGCGGTGCGCGGCGGAACAGTAGGTCCGCGGAGGCGCTCTCCACCCCCTTCAGCGAAGCCGCCGCATCGAGCACGCTCGGCAGGGTGCGGGAGGGGTCAGAGGGCTCGGCGGACTCGCTGGAAGCCCCGGAATCCTCGGCGGGCATGGGGTCATTAAGCACGGGGTCGCTCGGCATGAGGGCGCCATCGAACAGCAGCCCGTGCACATCGGCCTGCAGAGCCGCCTCAATCGTTGCCGTAGACACCGGATCGCCAGGACCAAGGCCCGAGGGCATGGCACCGTGCGGCTCATCCTTCACGCGGATACGCTCCTGCAGAAGCACCTCCAAGAACTCGCCAGCCGACTCTGTGCCAGTCGACTCTGCGACAGCCTCTTCGGGATCCGCAGAATCCTCGGATCCGGCACCGAAACCGCCCTGCGCGACCGCCAGCACACGCATGCCAAAGAAACCCGTCGCCGCCAACTCAGCGGGCACACGCTCACCCGGAT
>ERZ773263.89-NODE-89-length-66470-cov-34.929353_pt1 | contig 66470 bp, 51 predicted proteins | sample MGYA00511076_ERZ773263 | MGnify/ENA primary metagenome ERZ773263 (study PRJEB29015, sample SAMEA2738155) | human oral metagenome | biome: human oral; feature: human-associated habitat; material: saliva | place: China | collected 2195 ... | reverse complement strand
CCGGCGGGCGCCGTCGTCGCAGCTGCAGCAGCCGAGCTCCCGGCACGCCCAGCCCAAGCCTTCAACTGGGCGCGCATGGCCGCTACAGCAGCGCCAAAAGCGGCGTCGTCAAGCGGATTAGCACGCGCCGCAGCAGCCGCAGCACTCAACTCACCCTCAGGGGTGATAGGCATGCCGGAAGCGGCGATTTTGCTCATGCGCCGGCGGGAGCCTCAATAACTTCAAGGCCACCCAGGTAAGGACGCAGGCCTTCAGGCACACGCACGGAGCCGTCCGGCAGCTGGTGGTTCTCCAAAATCGCAACCATCCAACGAGTGGTGGCCAAGGTGCCATTCAAGGTGGCCACGGGGCTGGTGCCGTTCTCGCGGCGCTCGCGGATGCCTAGGCGGCGGGCCTGGAAGGTGGTGCAGTTAGAGGTGGAGGTGACTTCCATGTAGCGCTGCTGGGTGGGTAGCCAAGCCTCGCAGTCGAACTTGCGGGCGGCGGAGGAGCCCAGGTCGCCGGCGGCGGTGTCAATCACGCGGTAAGGCAGCTCAACCTTGGCCAGCATCTCTTCTTCCATGGCCAGCAGGCGCTGGTGCTCATCTGCGGCGTCCTCAGGGCGGCAGTAGGAGAACATCTCGGCCTTGTTGAACTGGTGAACGCGGATAATGCCGCGCGTGTCCTTACCGGCGGCGCCAGCTTCGCGGCGGTAGCAGGTGGACCAACCCATGTAGCGCTTGGGGCCGGCGCTTAGATCCAGGATCTCGTCAGTGTGGTAACCGGCCAGGGCCACCTCAGAAGTACCGGTTAGGTACAGGTCATCGGCGGGCAGGTAGTAGATCTCGTCGCTGTGTGCCCCCAGGAAGCCGGTACCGCCCATGATCTGGGGGGTAACCAGGGTGGGGGTGGTTAGCGGAGTGAAGCCGTGCTTGACGGCGGTGTCTAGGGCGGCGGTCATCAGCGCCAGCTCCAGGCGCATACCCCAGCCCTTTAAGAAGTAGAAGCGTGAGCCGGAAACCTTAACGCCGCGACGCACGTCGATAATGTCCAGTCCTTCACCTAGAGCCAGGTGGTCAGCGGGCTCAAAGCCTTCAGCAGCAAAGTCACGCACGGCGGGGCCCTCGTGGCGCAGCACCACGTAGTCCTCTTCACCGCCGGCAGGGGCGCCCTCGATCAGGTTCTGGAACTGGTGGGCTAGGGTGTCTAGCTCGACGGCGGCCTCGTTGGAGCGCGCCTCCAGCTCCTTAACCTGGGCGGCTAGCTCCTTGGCGTGGGCCAAGATGGCGGGGCGCTCTTCAGCAGCAGCCTTACCCACAGAGCGGGAGACCTCTTTTTGCTGGGCTCGGGCAGTCTCGAAGGCACTTAGCGATGAACGACGGCGCTCGTCGGCTTCAAGGATGCGGTCAACTAGGGACACGTCCGCGCCACGGGCAATCTGGCTGGCACGGAAAGGCTCGGGGTTCTCACGTAAGGCGCGCAGATCGATCATGTTGGAAATTCTACCTACCCTAGAACCACTGCTCACATACTGGTCACTGTGTCGCAGGGCACATAGAGAGCCGAGTCACATTAATGTGGGGACTTTTGGTAGCTTTTGGTGTAGCTCGGGTGAATGTGTTGCTTTCATGTACGGCCGCAGTGAGGTGGGGGGTGGTGCGGATGCAAAAAGGGGCAGGCGACGGCGTCAGGACGCGGAAAAGATACCAAAATTAGCCGTAAGCTAAGCGCAAAATTTACCCAAAAACAGCAGATGAAGGGCAGTTTATCTAAGTAAAATGGTGCTTTCGTGCCAGCTGGGCGCCGTCGAGCCCGGCAAATTTTAGCCCAGAGCAACACCTACCCCCTAAACAGCCGCTCACCTGCGCATATATAATTGAACTGTAAGCACGGGCGGAGCGTGAAGAAACCCTTATAAATCCTCACTTTCCGCTTATATTTCAAGAAAATTTAGGGGGGATGCAGCGTAAACTTAAACACAACCACGGCCAGGCAAAGTTCGCCTAGCCGAAATTACCAAAGGGGGTTAGTGATGCCATCACTTTCAATGCCCTCATTTTCACAGCTGAGGGCCTTTGTAACGCTCTGCGATCACAAACACTACGGTGACGCAGCAGCGGCACTTGGTGTGAGCCAGCCCAGCTTGTCCCAGTCCATTTCCGCGTTGGAAAAGCGCGTTGATGGCCCCCTTATAGAGCGCACCACGCGACAGGTTCTAATCACCCCTCTGGGCCAGGACCTGCTTCCCTTCGCGCGTGATGCAGTGCTGGCCGCCGAAGGGTTTATTGAGGCCGCCAGCCGCATTAGCCAGGAGCGTTACGGTCAAGTGCGTCTGGGGATCATCCCCACCGCCGCACCCTACCTGGCTGAATCTGTGGCCAGCGGCGTACCTAATGCCGCCAATATTGCTGATTTTGGCAGAATTTCCGAGTTCCGTGAGATGACCACCCCGGACATCCTAGACGCACTCGCCTGCGGAGATATTGACCTAGGCCTGGTGGCCTTGGATGAGAGCATGGAGCGCTTTATCAGTGAGCCCCTATGGGATGAAGACCTGGTAATCGCTGTTCCCGATACCCACCCTTGGGTTGGGCGCACCAACGTCAAACCCGCCGAGCTTAGCCGCCAGCCGCTGATCCTCATGGAGGCCGGCAACTGCCTGCGTGACCAAACCCTGGCGCTATGCAATATCCCCATTAATGAGGTGGCCGCAACCACCATCGACATGGCAACCGCCCTGCGGCTAGTCAAAGTTGGTGGCGGGCTAGCGGTTGTGCCCGAGGGGGCTTTGCGTACAGGTGAAGGCCAGACTGTTAGTGTGGCTCGCTTTGCCGAGCCTGTTCCCACCCGTCGCCTGGCCCTGATTCACCGGCCCTCCACCGTGCATCAGGAATCTTTCGAGGAGATTGCCGAGCGGTTGCGCGACTATGTGGATAAAACCCGCATGGTGGTCACCCCAATCGAGTAGCTAACCCAAACGAGCAGCTGCCCCAATCGAGTAGCTTGGGTGGCCGAGGCGGCGCCGTGACGAGTGTAAACCGAGCCGATTGGGCCGGGGACTTTTAAAGGTTCCCGGCCCAATTTGTTTTAGCGAATCGTCAAATCGCTCACTAAATGGGCGTTATGCTGGATTTTATGTTCGGCAAGGATCATCGAAGTTTGCGCAGTTTGCAAGTTACGTTAGGTAACTTGCTTGGGGGCGTTGGGCTGCGTTGGTTTAGAGGCGACGACGGCGGGGCGTGCGGCTTGGGGCAGGCGCGAGATTTGGGGCAGGCGCGAGACTTGGGGGAGGCGCGAGACTTGGCGGAGGCGAGCGGCGTCGTCGTGAGGGCCCAAAAGCCAAGAATGCTGACTGCACTCTTTGTGGGACTACTTGCCTGCCTACTGCTAGCCAGCGGGGCCAACGCGGCGACTGGCGCAAGTGGCCTCAATGTAAGCAGTGTGCAAGACGGCGCGAGCGTCGAAAGCAGCCTAAAAGCCAGCAATGCAGTTGGCGGACAAGGCGGAGCTATGGCAGCTTTGCAAAATGTAGCGACTGGAGTTACAGGCATTCATAACTGCGGCGCCACGGCAACTACTAGGATTCGGCCACTAATTTTAGTGGTTACCGATGGCTTGACCTGGCCTGTCGTAAGAGACACAGCATCGCCGAGAGGATATGCGGTTAGCTATTTACTGACCTATCCGGGCATTCCGATGAATCTGGTGGCCACAGGTAGAAATTCAAAAACCTTAGACTCTAACTTAATGAGCACATTATTTTCAGGTAAAAACATTTATGGTCAAAATGGGCGCTATAGTTATAGTGAACTTATGGCCTCACCTCTAGTTAAAAGCTTGAAGGCGGCTGGATGTAGTGTGTCTGTGGATCCGTCTTTTAGTAAAAGGTATTATTACTCTGAGGGTTTTATTTCAGAGCCACTGGGTAGCTATACATCAGATGTTACTATTGCTTATTTTGATGGTGATCAATCCGGTTCATCAAGTTCTCATGCAAAGACGCTATTTACGGATATAGCTAAAATTCGAAACTACTATAACAACAGTGTTGATGTTATGGTGGTGTCTCTTAGTTGTTCGGTCGATCTGGGGTCTGCGTATGGTGGAGAATTTAAGGATGAGCAACCCTGCTTGGCTTTAATGCCCGAGTCGAAAGATATCGATTCTACAAATGGCTATGTGCGAGTGCCCTCTACCCGCACCAATAATCTAATTAAATTAACTGATATAGCCCCCACTATTGCGGCTCGCTATGGTGCAAAAGCCCTGCCGGGAGCTATTGGCGTGGCTCTACCGCTGACTCCTGAACGGGTTGATAAGGCACTGCTTGCTAAAAATTATGTAGAGTTGCAGAAAGACGATTCAGGTACAGAGAATAACGTAGAAACTATCTCTAGTTATCGGGTAGATCGCGGAAAATTAATCAGCTTCTTGATTGCCCAAAATCAACACATGATAGCTTCGGGCAAGGTGGGTGTCTATAACACTTTACTTATGTTCATATTTTCACTACTTATTGTGCGAATGTGGTATCTGAGATTTGAGTGCGACTTAAAATTTTTCCATCGTATAAACCCGCAAGGCTATAGTCAATATTTTACTCGGTTTCGGCGGCTTTGTTTGTTTGCTGGCTGTTTGCCGATTGGTTATTTGGCTGTCAATAGTCTCCCGTGGTATTTATCCTATGCGTATGGAGATGAAAATTTCTATGGCCGAAATGATTATCTGGATTATGATGATCTAACTAAATTACAGATATTAACTAGTGCTGCACTTGCAATAATCATAGGCTTGTTGTTGGTTTGTTTGATCGAACAGGTTTGCCGTAAATTCTTAAACTATGCTAGTAGTTTCATTTTTGTGGTTGGATTGAATGCCTTGCTTTGGCTCGGCGATGCGTTTAGTGGAGGTTATTTAACTCGCAATACTCCTTTGGGGGTGGATATAGTAGCTTCTGGGCGCTTTTACGGAGTCAATTATGTGTCTTTTAGCTTTGGTGCACTAGGAACTATTATTGTAGTAGTTATCTGCGCTGACTGGTTGAAAGCGCAGTATGATTTACGGGTTTCCTTGCTTGTGTTAGGAGTTGTAGGTGCTATTTTAGTTGCGTGTATGGCCAGTCCGGCAATGGGTAATAATTTGGCTGATTCGATAATATTGGCAGTTACACTGTTAGTGCCTTTGTTGGAACTATGTAAACGTAATCTAAAGCTAAATGTTCTAGTCGCTTCAGGATTTGTGTTAGCAAATTTAGTGCTACTGGGTTTTTCTGGGGCTTTGACAGATGAGAAACTTAACTCTCTTAAAAATCCGTTTGTGCTAAACGGTAAGCATGGAATCTGGCTATCTCTGGCAGTGTTACTAGCGATAGTAGCTGTGGCTCGGCTTTGGTTTAAGCTCAGTCCTAACATTCAAGCCGCAAATGTTCCTGCTCGCTATGGCTTACTGATGGATACATTGACAGTGCTGGTATTAATGGAACTGGCTCTGGATGATCAGGGTCTTTTAACTGTATTTAACAGTCTGAGTCTACTGATAGCTTTTGCTTGTGTGTTATATTTCGAATCCGCCATGCCGGTGGGCGTCAATGCGAAATCTGCAGATTCTGCAGACTTAGGAGGGTCTCAAAACAAGGCTCTACAGGTAACTTTTTCAAAGTGAGCTGGTCTTCAGACTGCGCTTCTAGTGCAGTGTAGTGGTTGCAAGGCATAAAAGTGTGGCAGTTTAGGAGTATGAAAATGGGTGCGTGGCTGGAGCATACGCTGGCGAAACTTTTTGTGGGACTACTTGCCTGCCTGCTGCTAGCCAGTGGGGCCAACGCTGCGACTGTCGAAACCACCGCAGTGAGCGCCCAAAGCAAAGCAGCAGCTGGATCTGCGGTTACTCGCAACTGTGGGGCCACAGCAACCAGTCGCATTAAACCTCTGGTAATGGTGGTTACTTACGGTCTGACCTGGCGCGATTTAAATGGCGTTTTGGATGGGAAAAACATTGGCGCGAACGGCGATGGTGCAGAAATACGAAAATATGCGCAATATATAGCTGGATATCCAGCTACACCAATGAACCTGCTAATTCCTAAAAGCGCTAATTCTCTAAGTAAAAATGGGCAATTTGCCATGCTGTATTCCGGCAGGGGAGGTAATTACACCACTGCCGACTATGATCTAACCACCTCGCCACTAGGGCAAACTTTACGGGCCTCCGAATGCAGTTTCGCTGAGTACCGAGTGGGCGGTAGCTATGAGACCGAGCGTCCATTTGGTCAAAATCTAAGCGATGTAACGGTTGTGGATGCCGCATCGGTACCACTTACCGAGATTGCCAGTTATTTAAGCCGAATTCGCGTATATTACGGCGATAATGTTGACGTAATGCTACTCTCGCTAGCAAACGGAACCTACTATTCAGACGGTCAAGCTGCCAAATTATATTTAGCTCTAGTGCCCGGCCTAAAAGATGTGAACGCCAAAACTGGGCGAGTGCAGGCGCCTTCTGTGCAGCGCGATAACTTAATTCAGTTAACAGATATTGCACCTACAATTGCGGCTCGTTATGGGGCAAAACCGCCACTGGGTGCTACTGGTAAAGCATTGCCGCAGGCTCCAGGGCGAGTCGACAACTCGTCGGCCATAGAGAAATGCGTGGACTTTTGGGAAGCCCAACAGTACTCAATTAATGAGGGAACTGTACCTGATGCACGCACAAACCTAATTTATTTCTTAATGGATCAAAGCACTCATAGCCAGGCCTCACAAAAAGTGATGGGTTTCAATATGCTGTGCGTGGTGCTAGCAATGCTGGTTATTGTCTTGGTGTGGCGTAATAAGTTCCCGAAACTAGATTTCTATACAGATAACCCAGATCTAAGCCGGAAATACTTGCTGCTCATGCGCTGGCTGGCAGTGTTCACTGCTTGCTTGCCGGTAGGTTACCTGCTACTTAACGCCACCTCATGGTACCTATTTGGGGTTGAACCAAATGATTACAGATTTATAGTTACCGGCAGTATCCCTGAAGATAATCAGGCTATTGTTGGTTTAACAAAGCTGCATTTAGTGACCTTTATGGGTGCAGTAGCTATAGCTGTGGTACTTACCTGCCTACTGGAACTGGTCACTATTAAATTTGCAAATTATTCTGTCAGTTTCATTATTGCCTGTGCAGTAAACGGTCTACTGTGGCTAGGCGACGGTATTACTGGCGGCAACTTGGCCTTTAACAGCCCTCTAGCGGTAAGTGTTCTGACCACACAGCGCCTATACGGCCTGTCTGACGCTGGTTTTGCCGTTGGTGCGGTGGGTTTTGTGCTGGCTTTGGTGACCTTGACCAGCTGGCTAAAACCCCGCAGAGGTTTGCGTACGTCCCTGATAGTGGCGGGCATTATTGGCACCTTGGGTGTGGTCACTATTGGGCTGCCGAGCCTGGGCGATAACGCTGCGGGCGCGCTAGCCCTGGCAATTACGCTGGTAGTGGCCATGCTGAAGCTTGCGAACCATAACCTACGCCTGCGTGACTTGGTTATTTCCAGCTTAATTGGCGCTAGTTTATTATCAGTAATAGCAGTTATTGAATGGTGCTGTTTTGGGAGCAACTCCAGTTATTTAGGGCATTTGGGTCAGAAATTCTTGGACGGCACTTTCATTGATGTTATGGCTGCACGATTTGCCGCTTTAATGACTCCAGTTTTCGCGGCAGATGATGAAGCAAGCACCAAGCTAATCTTTGCAGTGATAACCACGACGCTAGTGATTTTGGCTTGGATTAAGGTCTATCGCGCTACGCGACGCCCAGATGTGCCGGCACGTTATGTGGTTACCTTCAACGCCTTAACTACCCTGACTTTGCTTGAGCTAGCACTAAACGATGCCGGCTTTACGATGGTGCGCTACAGCCTGTGCTTGCTAGTGCCACTGGCGTTGGTGATGAGCGTAGAGCTAAAGCTATTTAGGGTGACCGCCGTCGAAACTAAGCCAGAAACGCTCGCCGCTTCGAGGTAAACCCTCAACTGGCACATTGCGGGCATTATGCTTTGGTTATGTTCCGCAAAGACGATCGAGGTATCCCCGGGTCAACCGCGTTGGAAGCTACCGGCCTGCGCTGGCTAACTGACGCCATTGACGACGGCGGCGCGGCTGTGGTGCCCGCGCGTAGCGGTCGTGGGTGGCTAGAAGAACCTCAGCTTAATGACAGGCGCTGCACCCCTAAAGCCGCTTTCAGTTTCGGTCGCGCCCTAGCCCACACCCACGCCTCTGGAGCCTCACACTGGGGTGCACCGCCGCAGGGCTGGGAAGGTGACGGCTGGATGGGTCGTGCGCGTCTACCTTTGCGGGCGGAGGCTTGGACCGATAGCTGGGGCGAGTTTTTTGCGACAGACCGGATCATGCCCATGCTGGCCCCGGCCCGCGACAACGGATCGATTGACCGCTCGGGCGCCGTCGTGATCGAAAAACTCTGTGAACGCCTACGTGACGGGGACTTTAACCACTCCCAACCCCAGCTGTTAAGCCAAGCCGGAATACCTGTAGCCCGCCTGCACGGGGATTTGTGGAGCGGAAACGTGCTGTGGTGTCCGGTGGGAGATGTGGCGCGCAGCTGCAAGGAGTTTTTGAGCGAGAAAACCGCTGATAAGCCCCAAGATAGCGCAGCCATAATGAAAGGTGGCGCTGCCATAATGACCAGCGCCCAGCAGCTGGAAGCCTTCGCTGGTGGGCCGGTAGTTGGGGTGATGATCGATCCGGCTGCGCACGGTGGTCACGCGGAGACTGATTTGGCTGATTTGGGCCTGTTTGGGCAGCAATATCTAGACAGCGTCTATGAGGGCTATCAGAGCGTGTCGCCGCTAGAGTCCTACTGGAGTGAGCGGGTGGGGCTACACCGCGTACACATGCTGATCGTGCACGCGATGCTGTTTGGGGGCGGCTACGGTTACGAAACCGTGCAGGTGGCCAGGCATTATGTATAAAGTTAGGAGGTTTGCGGACATGTTTTGCCGCTTTAAGACCGACATCTTTAGGGCTGACGTCGGCGCTGCTTTTGCTGGTGGGGACGGTGCAGATAAGGCCGACGTCGGCGCAGCAGCTTTGATGCGAGCGGTTACGAAAATTGTTGCCGGACTAATTGGCTGTTTGCTGCTGCTCTCTAGTGGCGCTAGTGCGACAACTTTCGCCGTGGCGACTACTCCAGGTATAGCTGGTGACAAAAATGCGGCTAGAGCACAAAACTGGGCTGGAGTGGGCGCCGTCGCCAGTGCAAACACAACTGGTAAGTGCGGGGCTGGTACAAAAACGCGAATTAAGCCCTTGATTTTAGTGGTTGCCAGCGGAATAACCTGGCAAAACTTACAAAGCCAAGACTCGTACACAAAAAACTATCTAATGGGCTATCCGGCCACGCCCATGAACCTGGTGATACGCGGCCATAAAGACGGCGCTAACTTCAATGAACAGCTAGCCATGCTATTTTCGGGCCGGCGCGATAAATTCACTCGCAAATACCGTAACGACGACATTTTTAACTCTCCGCTAGCTAAAACTCTAAAAGCGGCCGGTTGCACCTTTGCTGTAGATCCCGCGCTACCTGATAGAGAATATTATACTGATGCCAGGCCTGGGCAACTATCAAGAAGTGATTTGGCGGATGTTACTGTCGTAAAAGCAACTTATGATAACGCAGATAAAGTTGTCTCTAAGCTGCGTCAGTTAAAGAGTTGTTATGGCTCTAGTGTTGATATTATGACGATTTCGATTACCACCGAAAACGGTCTTTCTGATGATGATAGGCTCTATTTAGCGCTAATTCCGTCTCTGCGTGACGCTAATACTGCTGGGGAGAAGGTGCGAGTACCCTCTACGCACCAAAACAACCTGGTGCAATTAATCGACATTCCTGTAACCATTGCAGCTCGTTATGGCGCTAAATCACCCGAAGGTGCCTCTGGACAAGCCTTGATACAGAATCCACAAACCATTAATAAGCCTGTGTTCGTTGGTGAGCGTGTAGGCGGTTTAAGGCAGGAGCAAAATTCCTCCGATAATCCCGCTACAACTAAAGTTACTTTCGCGCGTCAGAATTTAATTAACTCATTAATTAATCAAAATAACCACGCTCATGCTTCCCGTGCGGTGATGGTTTACAATACTATAATCATAGTTGTTTTTACTCTGGGTGTAGTGTGGCTATGGTGGCGTAAATGTTAGAACGTAGATTCTGTAGCATAAAAGGCGCAGAATTTGGCAGCACGCAACTGCTTTCCTTGCAACGTCTGAGTGTATTTGCTGCCACGCTGCCTGTAGGGTATTTGCTAATTAATTTAGTTCCCTGGTATTTGGTGATAATTACCAGGTCTTTCACTATCGGTGATAGTACCTATCAGGAGGTAGATACCTTTAAAACTGTTGCGCTACAAGTAGTAACCACTACTGCTGGCGCGGCACTAATAGCTTTAGTGCTAACCCTACTAATTAATTGGCTAACCCGAAAATCTGCGAGCTGCTCTACTGGCTTTATTGTTGCCGCAGCATTAAACGGTTTAATTTGGTTTGGCGATGGAATTAGCGGCAATCACCTCACCTTCAACAGTCCCTTAACCATGAACGCGCTGGTGGCGGGGCGTTTCTATGGGGTGTCCAATACGGCTTTTGCTTTCGGCGCGGTAGGGGCCATGATCGCCCTGCTGGCCTGGGCCGATTGGCTCAAATCCCGCTATAGCCTACGCGCCAGTTTGCTGGCAGTGTCCGGGGTTGGTTTATTGCTAGTAATTGTCGACGCCGCCCCCTTCTTAGGGGCTGATTTTGGTGGGGCGCTGGCACTAATTCCCACACTAGGCGTGGCTCTAGTGAAACTATCCGGCCGCAGCCTGCGCCCACGTATTTTGGTGCTTCTCGGCCTTATTTCCGCTGGTTTACTTTCGGGCGTAGCAATCTTGGAATGGCTGCTGCGTGGGGAAAACTCCACCCACCTGGGCCGTTTTGGCGGGCAGCTATTAGACGGCACTTTCCTGGCTACCATTGGCAAAAAATTTAAGGCCCTAGTGGGCCCATTCATTGATTCCAACGGCCAGATGGGCTTGATGATTGTGAAGATTATTGTGGCCCTAGTGGTGGTGAGCCTTGTGGTGGTGTGGTTGCGGCTTTACCGCGCCACGCGCCGGCAGGGCGTGCCCGGGGTATATCAGTTGCAGCTAGACACCCTAACTGTGCTGCTGTTGCTGGAAGTGGCCCTCAATGATTCAGGCGCTTCGATGGCGGTCTATAGCCTGTTCCTGCTAGTGCCCCTGGCCTGCCTGATGTCCCTGGAACTGCCGGCAAAACCTGATACAGAGACTGCTGTAGCTGGCTGACTGTCGGTGATCTGGGCAGGTGCTTTGTTGTCTGGCACATGCAGCTCTAAGTGTTGGTGCTTGAGTAAAAACTTGTAATTTGCTTCGGGAATCGTCAACTGCCTCGTCAAATGGGCGCTATGCTGGATTTCATGTTTGGCAGCGATCGCTTAGGTTTATGCAGTTCACGTTTTATGCAGGTGAGCGGCTTGTCTGGAGGCGCTGGGTTACGTCGGTTTAAAACCGACGGCGAGACACGTGTCTTTGGTGTAGTTGATGGCAGTGTCATAGCTAGCCGAATAGCAATAACGCTGGCGAAACTCTTTACGGTAATTCTTGTGTGTCTACTGGTGCTAGCCAGTGGAGCCAATGCTGTGACTATTAAAGGGAGTGGGTTGCAATATAAGTCTTCGCAAGTAACAAATACTTGTGGAGCTACAGCCACTACCAGAATTAAACCTCTTATTATGCTGATTACAAGCAAGCTAACTTGGCAAAGTATTAGCGCGATCGCAAATCATAAACCTACGGAAAATGGGAAATATTCAGAAGATGACAGCTTGGTGGCTAAATATATTGAAAGTTATTCGGCTGAGCCGATGAATGTATTTGTTCCGAGCTCTAAAGTCAGTAAAGAAGATCTGTTTGCCTCGCTAATGTCAGGGAAGCAAAACGATTTTATTAACGGCGATTATAGTATCCGTACTTCAACATTGGTGCGCAGTTTAAAATCTGCTGGCTGTAGGGTTAGGCAAATCGATGCAGATTATGATTATTACAGCGGATATTGGCCTTATGGCGCTAAACATAGATGGTTTGAAGACTATCCGGCGGATGTGACGATTGTTGATGCCAGGACTAAAGAGTGGTATCAATGCGCCGGGTACCTTAGTCTGTTTCGAACATATTATGGCGACAATGTTGACGTAATGCTTATCTCGCTTAGTAGCGACCATTATGCCTCAAGTCGTGAGTATAAAAAACTTAATCTCGCGCTAATTCCTAGTCTAGATAGATCTGCGTTCGATAAAATATTTTCAGGGTCTTCGCTTGGTTATAGCGGTAATTTAACTAGGTTAACTGATATAGCCCCTACTGTTGCGGCTCGCTATGGCGCCAGGCTTCCTGAAGGGAGTGTGGGTAAGGCGTTGCCGCAATCTCCTGGTAGAGTCGATAAATCGGCTTTTAAAGACCGGCAAGTAAATCTATGGAATGAAGGTTATCGGGAGATGTACAAGGCTTCTGTACCTAAAGCACGTTTATCTTTAATTGACTCTCTGATAGAGCAGGGAAAGAAAATTGAAGTCTCACAAGATGCTGCCAACTTTAATGTGCTGGCCATGCTATTTCTCCTACTAGTTCCGGTTGTGGTGTGGTTAAGTGGGGTTGCTAAATTCGAGTTTTCGCCAAAGGGGTTCAAAACAACTGGCATAAGGTCACTGGTTGAGCGCAACCTACTTGTCTTTGCAGCTTGCGTACCATTGGGATGTATATCACTTAGCGTAACTCGTTGGTATGCGTGGAGGATGAATTCAACCCCTGCAAGCGCCAACTACCCCGATGTTGTCAGTAATTACGAAGATCCTGCTAAGAGTGCAGAATTAGTGTATATTCCATTTGTAGTAGCTATTATAGGTATAAGCTTAGCGATTACTTGCTTGGTGCAGCTAGTAACCATAAAATTCGCTAATTACGCAAGTGGCTTCGTAATGGTTTGTGTGTTAAATGCTTTCTTTTGGCTGGGTGATGGCCTCAGTGGTAGTCATCTAATCTTGAATAGCCCTTTTGCTATGGCTGCCCTCGATTCGACTAATTTACATGGGCTATCTGGTGCCGGTTTTGCTTTTGGGGGTATGGGGGCTCTGGTAGCCTTGGTCTACCTTGCTAACCAACTTGATCACAGTTTAAGCCTGCGCATTTCTCAGATGACAATAGGGGGAATCGGGGTATTACTTATAGTGGCTACGGCTTTGCCGAGCTTAGGGGATAATTTTGCTGGAGCCGTAGTTTTTGGGGTTGCGTTGACTGCACTAATCTTGAAACTGTCTAAACCCAGCTTACGCTTGTCTAACATCTATGTTTTAAGCTTAATTCTATTTATTTCGCTATCGATCCTGACGTTTACTAAATGGTGTGGTTCTGGTGAGAGCCCTGATTACCTTTCTGCTTTTGCTGCGGGTATTGATCATAGATTCATGGCTTTGATGGCGCCATTTTTAGCTGAATCTGACTATGTGGCTGTGAAAATGTTAGTTGCCTTAATAGTGATGGCATTAATTGTTTGGGTTTGGGTAAAGTTCTATGTCGCTATTCATGCGTCGGAAACATCTAGCATTGTTGTTTTGATGTTCGCCCCAGTGACTGCTTTGATGTTGCTGGAAGTGGCCCTAAATGATTCAGGCGCCTCGATGGCGGTTTACAGCCTGTTCTTGCTGGTGCCTCTGGCCTGCCTGATGTCCTTGGAACTGCCGGCAAAACAGCAGAACCAGATCGAAATGCTCGGGTAATGTAGCGGTTAGCTACTAAAACGATGGCGCAGCCACGTAGATTCAAAGTGGCTGCGCCATGAGGCTGGCACGTTACTTCAGTAAGCCCGGTTCAGGCTGCTTTTAAGCCGTGGGGTGCAGCATGTTTTAGGCTGTGGGCCGCAGCATACGGTAAGGCTCAAAGGGAGCTTGTGAAGCTGCCGCCTGGTTGACGTTTGCTTGGCTCCGGCGCTTACTAAAAAGGCGGCTGACAAGGCTTGGACGCAGTTTACGCGTAGTTTTACGAACCTGACGGAACTGCTCCAGGCGGTGCAAGCGCCCAGCCAAATTATTGACACTAACGCGGTGAGTGATCGAGCAAGGCACTTCCAGTACCGTGAAACCAGCTTCAAGCGCCTTCACACTCAACCAGGTTTCCACACCCCAGCCCCTAGAGAGCTGATTCTTGCAAGCTTCAAACACAAAACTGTTCATGCAACGCTGCCCCGAAAGCGGAGCCTGCGGCTCCCAGCCGGTAGCCTCACTGATGGCCTTGCGGGCCGTGCCCAACACAAAACCATGCCCACCAGCCCCCTTAAAAGCAGGTGGCACCGCAATGCTCATAGAGCAACGCCCGCTGGCCACAGGCTCAATCAGCACCTCGCAAGCCGAGGCACTAGCGCCCAGGTCGCCGTCGACAAACAACAGCAAATAGTCCGCACCCGGCTGGGCAGACTTACGCAAATAAGCCACGCCCGATCCCATGGCCGCGCCCTTGCCGCGCTTGTGAGGCTTAGAAATAACCTCCGCACCAGCGCGTTTAGCGATCTTGGCGGTGTCGTCGGTAGAACCGTCATCAACCACCACGACCCGCTCCACCCCGGCAATCGCCAAGGCCGCCTGCACGGTTGCGGTGATGCGCTCAGCCTCGTTATAGGCCGGGATAACCACCGCCACCGGCAGCTTACCGAAATAATCCGCATACTGAACGCGCTGGTCAACCACGTAGGCAACAGCGCGGTCAGGCAGATACTCGCTGGCGGCGCAGCAGTTAGCGCCTGGCTGCTGGGCTTGCGAGTGAGCCTCCAGCTGGGCAAGCTTTTGAGCAACCTCTTGTGCCGGGGTGAGGGTCACGGTGCTTCCTTAAAATCGCTGATTTACAGGTTCACCTGGCGGGAAATGATGCCGGCCTTGGCGCGGCGCTCATCGGCGTTCAGGGCGGCGTCGTCGGCCAAAGCGGCCTGAAGGCGTGCACCCAGCGCCTGCATGGGAGCGGTTAGCTGCTCGGCGGTAGTGCCCGGCTCAAGCTGCCACACCGGGATGGCAATACCGTAAGCGCGGAAGGCACCCAGGAAGGAACCCAGGGAGGCGCCGTCGTCGCTAAGCTCAGACTCGCGGGCGGCGTGCACCTTGGCCAGGGCGTTGAAGAAGGCGTCCTCATCCTCCTCACGCACCCAGCGCACGTACTCCTTACCGCCCATGCGGCACCAGAAGGCGTGCTCCACGCCTGGGACCTGGCGGGTGGCCACAATCTCATCGCGAGACTGGTTGACCAGGTTGTTTAGCTCCTCATCACTGAGCTCGCCGGGGGCAGCCCAGAAACCAAAAGAGTCGTGCAGCTGGAAAACCGGCTCAAAGTCGGCGTCTAGCAGGTCCTGTAGGCGCGGGCCGGGCTCAGGTAGGGTGCTTAGCTGCAGGCCAGTGTTGTTTTCTAGCTCCAGGGTGTTGAGCAGGGCATAGGCGACGTCGCGCGAGGCGTCACCGGAGTGCTTGGTGGTCTGCATGGCAACCAGGTAGCAGTCGTCGGCGCGGCGCATACCCTGGGTTAGGTCCGGCAGCAGGGTGGCCAGCTCAACCGTGGCGCCACGGTGAGCGGCAGGAATGTGCTCGCTGTCGTTGAGCTTAACGGTCATGGTGGCGGCGGGGATGATCTGCGCCATGGCGACCAGTTCAGCTTCATTCTTAAGGCCGGCGAAGGGGCGGGCTACGAATTCAACCTTCTTGGGCTTGGCGGGGGACTGTACGGCCTGGGCGGCCTTTTTGGCCTGGGCGCGGGCGCGGCGCTGACTCTTTTTCGACATAAGTCAACCCTACAGGGTTGGGGTGGGGTTATGCCGTTAAGGCAGGGTTACGTCGGGCCATGCGGGAGGTGCGCCGGGCCGGGTGTGCCGAGCCACGCCGGGTGGGAGGTGCGGGAGGTGCGCCGTTAGAGCGAAGTGTGCCGGGCTCAGGCGGCTAGCGCGGCTTTCGGGCGGATGCTGGGCTCAGATTGATGCCGGGCTCAGGCAGTGAGCTTGGCGCTCAGGCTGCGAGCTTGGCACTGACCTCGATCAGGCGGGAGAGCAGGGCCTCTAGCTCGCCGGTGCGGCGCTCGTTGGGGGCGAAGGTGTCGGTGCCCTCAAAGTCCATGGGGAAGGTCAGGGCTAGCTGGGCGCGAATGTCATACATGTCGAACTGTGCGGACAGGGTGCGCCACTGCTCAACAGCGCGGATGGCGCCGTCCCAGGAGTAACCCACGAAAGCCACAGCCTTGCCGATTAACTCGGGGCTGATGGAGTCGACGGCGTTCTTGAAGGCGCCAGGGATGGTGTGGTTGTACTCGCTGGTTACGAAGATGAAGCCATCCTGCGCGTCTAGAGCCTTGGCCCAGGCGGCGACGGCGTCGTTGTCATACTTGCCGCCCAGAACCATGGGGGCAACCGGGCCGTCGAACATGGGCAGGTCGTAGTCCTTCAGGTCAATTACGGTGAACTCGGCCTCGGGGTGGGCGGCGCGGGCCTGCTCGAGGATCCAGTTGCCGATCTGGTCACCTACGCGACCCTCGCGGACGGAACCGACGACAATACCGATCTTGGTCATGATGTGCTCCTTTAAGTATTTGGACACTGTCTAGAAGATTGAAAGTTTGAGGGCAGGCGGCCTGGCTGAAGATTTGGCTTTGAGCTGGACCGCGCTGCGATAACTTGAGTCTAGATTGTTTAACTTTCAACTGTCTAGCGGATTTTGGGACTTTGGGCATAAAAGTGGTCCGGTAGACATTAGCTGACCGGACCGTTAAGTGTTTGCGGGTAGCTGCGACGACGTCGAGAAACCCTGCGACCTCCAAAAGTGTGCTGATCAGGGGCGAACCGCGATGGCCTCAATCTCCACGCGGGCCTCCTTGGGTAGCGCGGCCACGCCGAAAGCTGCGCGCGCGGGCAGGACCGGACCGGTGAAGAACTGGGCATACACCTCGTTAACCGCCACAAAGTCGTTGATGTCCGCTAGCAGTACGGTGGTTTTAACTACGTCGGCAAAGCTCAGGCCGGCAGCCTTTAGGATTTCGCCGATGTTGGTCAGGCTCTGGCGCGCCTGGGCCTGGATGTCGCCCTCGACCAGCTGTCCCGTGGCCGGAACTAGGGGAATCTGGCCGGAAATGAAAACCTGGGCGCCAGCGTCGTCGCCAGTGGAAACGGCCTGAGAGTAGGGGCCGACGGCGGCGGGGGCGTTAGGGGTGGAAATTGCGGTGGGCATGGGACCTCCTAGATTGGCTTGGTGCCTATAGGTCCATCCTAGTTTGGGGTGGCTCTAGTTTGGGGCGTTGGGGCTGGGTATTGCGGCGCGAGGTGCGCTGGCGCCGGTGGGGTGCGCCAATGTGTGGCAGTGTTGGTGCGCCAGTAAGTATGGGGTGCACAAAAACTGACATTTCGTCCGTTGCCTATAAAACCCCATGGAAAAATCATAGGGAAGGGATGATTTTGCCTGTATTTGTGAGTATTTGCATGTGATGGGGTGATTTTTGTGGGTAAGCTGTGCCACACTACAGACATGCATGAACGAGCTGGCCAACCCGCCTTACCTGAAGATCTCATCAATGTCGAAGAAGTTCGCCAGGCCTACTACGACCTGGTGCCGGACCCTGCCGTACCCGCTCAGCGCGTGGTTTTCGGCACCTCCGGTCACCGTGGCTCCTCCCTAGACACTGCTTTCAACGAAGCCCACATTGTGGCAACCACCGCCGCAATCGTTGAGTACCGCGCCTCCCAGGGCACCGATGGTGTGCTCTACCTGGGCCGCGACACTCACGCCCTATCGCTACCGGCCTGGCGCTCCGCCGTCGAGGTGCTGGTAGGCGCCGGCGTGAAGGTCGCTATCGACTCTCGCGACTCCTACACCCCCACCCCGGCCGTCTCTCACTCCATCCTGGTAGCTAACGGCGCTGGCACCCCCGAGGGCGTACGCACCTCCGGCCCCGGCCTAGCTGACGGTATTGTTGTCACCCCCAGCCACAACCCTCCGCGCGATGGTGGTTTCAAGTACAACCCGCCCACCGGTGGCCCTGCCGGCTCTGACGCCACTGGTTGGATTGCTAACCGCGCCAACGAACTACTAGTGGACGGCGCCTGGCGCAACGTGCCGCGCGTGCCTATCGACGAGGCCCTCAAGAGTGAGCTGGTAATCCGCCACGATTACCGTGAGCTGTACGTAGCTGACCTGGCCAACGTGGTTGACATGGAGGCTATCCGCAAGGCTGGCGTGCGCATTGGTGCAGACCCGCTAGGTGGCGCCTCGGTTGAATACTGGGCTGAGATCGGCAAGCGTTACGGCCTCAACCTCACCGTGGTCAACCCCAAGGTAGACCCCGCCTGGTCCTTCATGACCCTGGACTGGGACGGCAAGATCCGCATGGACTGCTCCTCGCCCTACGCCATGGCCTCTCTGCGTAACGCCATGACCCCCGACGCTTCTGGCGCCACCCCCTACGACGTCGCCACCGGTAACGACGCCGACTCTGACCGTCACGGCATCGTCACCCCCGACGGCCTGATGAACCCCAACCACTTCCTGGCTGTGGCCATCGAGTACCTATTCACCCACCGTCCCGGTTGGGGCAAGGACTGCGCCGTAGGCAAGACCCTGGTTTCCTCCAGCCTGATTGACCGCGTGGTGGCATCCATTGGCCGCAAGCTGGTGGAGGTGCCCGTAGGCTTCAAGCACTTCGTGCCCGGCCTGCTAGACGGCTCTGTGGGCTTCGGTGGTGAGGAAAGTGCGGGAGCTTCCTTCCTGCGTTTCGACGGCGGCGTGTGGACCACCGACAAGGACGGCCTCATCCTGGCCCTGCTGGCCAGCGAGATCATCGCCGTCACCGGCAAGAGCCCCTCGCAGCTACACCTTGAGCAGGTAGAGCGCTTCGGTGCTTCGGCCTACGCCCGTATCGACGCCGCCGCCACCAAGGAAGAAAAGGCCAAGCTGGCCGCGCTTTCTCCCGAAGACGTCACCGCCACCGAGCTAGCTGGCGAGCCCATCGAGCAGCGCCTGGTGCGCGCCCCCGGTAACGACGCGCCCATCGGTGGCCTGAAGGTCACCACCAAGGACGCTTGGTTCGCAGCCCGCCCCTCTGGCACTGAGGACGTGTACAAGATTTACGCTGAGTCTTTCCTGGGTGAAGAGCACCTGAAGGAAGTTCAGAAGGAAGCCAAGAACGTGGTTAGCGCAGCGCTAGCCAACTAGCCTCATTTAGCTAGCTGGGGTCGGGTGCATTAGCGCCCGGCCCCAGTTTGTTTATGCTCTAGGACTACTTTGCTTGCGACGCGACCTTGTCAGCCCGGCCCCAGTTTGTTTGCGACCCAGTTATGTACATCCCAGTTATGGCAAGCGCGAACAGACTGCTACACCGTGTCAGCTAAATATCTAAGGCTTTTCCCTAGAATAAAGCCATGAGCTCTACGTCTTCAGCACCCTCCGCTGCCAGCCCTGACGCGGGTACCAAGCTGCCAGCTGCGTCAGCTGGAGTTAGCCAAACGCGCCCCAGCTCCAGCGTGCCAAAGGTGGAGTATCAAGACCCAGATAGTGACATCACCGCTGACGAGGCCATTAGCTCTGTACCCTTCCAACAGTCACTGCCAGGCTCGGAAGATGACGTATTGCTAGCCACCGGCCAACCCATTGGCGCTGCCTCAGCTGCTGCACAGCAGGGTGCGCAAGAACGCTCTGGACGCCGCCCTACCGCTGAGCAAATTAGGCGCCGGCCCAGCACCCGAGCCTGGGTACCTAACCAGCATGGCGCCTGGGGGATGCTAATCATTCCGCCCCTAGTGGGCGCATTTATTGGGGGTTGGTCATGGCATTACCTCCTGATCTGGCCAGCTTTCTGGCTGGGCTATTTTGCGTTCTGGGCTTGGACCCAGTGGCTACGCACCCGCTCAGAAGCTAAGCGTCTGCTGCTACTGGTGCCCATGCTCTGGTATTCGGCTATCTGCGCTGTGGCTGGGTTGGCGAGCCTGATCAGCGCCCCCTACCTGCTCCGCTGGGCCCCAGTTTTCGCCCCGCTACTGGCGCTGGCACTGTGGCAGGTGCGCATAGGTAAAGAGCGCTCATTGCTTAGCGGCGTCACCACTACGCTTGCGGCCACGCTAATGACCGCCGTCAGCTACGACGTCGCCACTGGCGGAGCCGGCGGGTTCCTAGGCGTAGAGAAGGGCGCCAGCACCCTAGAAAGCTTTGGGGGGCCTCAAAACCTAACCGGCTGGCACTGGGCCTGGCTGGTTACCTCCCTGGTCAGCGGTTATTTTGTGGGCACCGTACCTTACGTAAAAGCCATGATTCGCGGCCGCGGCAAGCCCACCATGATCTGCCTTAGCTTTGGCTTCCACCTGGTGGGGCTAGCCCTGGTGGCATATGCGGCCAGCGCCGGCCTGATTGGCTGGACTAACCTGGCCCTGTGGGTGGTGCTAACTGCGCGTGCCCTAGTGCTGCCACTTATGCAGCGCCAGAGGGTACGCAAGCGCATCAAGGTGATTCGCCCCCGCGTGGTTGGGGTCAGCGAAATCATCATCAGTATCGTGATGGTTTTGGCCATTTTCCTGCCTTAAATCTGCTTCGATAGCTGAATATGCTTTATTGCCCGACGCCGCCCTTAGTGTGGCGTCGGCTTGTTTGGGCTGGGGCCAGGACTGGGGCTTGGCGAGGGCTTGAGTTGTGGGCTGGGGCCAGGGCTGGGGCCGGGGCCGGGACTTGGCGAGGGCTTTGGCTGCGGCCCTGGTTGGCTGGCCGCCTGATGTGGAGTTGCTTGTGGCTGGCTTGGCGCCGCCTGGCGTGGGGTGGGTGCTGGCTGTGGTGAAGGACTGGGGGCAGGCTCTGCTACCGGGGTGCGTTTAATTTGGAAAGTGGCCTGTTCACGCGAAACCACAGTTTTACCCGCATCCTGGTTCCAAGCCCTATTAAAGGTTTGCGCACCCGGCTCATTAGGTAACTGCTTAGCTGAACGCGCATAGACACGCTGATCATGCTGGTCATTGCCTTGGTGAACAGTGACTACATTGGTGCGGTTAGTGGCGCTAACCGGCGCTTTGCCATCCAGGCTGGGCACAACGTCGTCGGCGTTTTCCATGCTCAAATACTGTGTACCTGACGGAATTACGCTGTTGCCGGTAGGGCTACCGGCGGTAGCTGTAGCCACAATATTGAAACGTGCCCGCACCTGCGCATTAGCGGTTAGGTTCGTGGCCACAATCCCACCTTGGGAGTGGCCGTAAATGCATACCGGATCAGTGCTTTTAATGCCGGCCTTAGTCATGGCGGCAATCACCAGCTGCGAGTAGTCGTCACCAGCGCCGGCGTTAGCCTGCAAGTTAGTTAGTAGATCCTGAGGGTTCGACTTGCCTGCAGTCCACTGCTGGGTTCCCGGCAAAATCACCTGGTAGGAGCAGGTTCCATCAGAATAGGTGGTTTTAATGATAGAAAAAGCTCCAGTTTGCGGATCAGAAGAATTTATGTGATCGCAGTAATTAATAGTGTCGGCCACCGAGCCGTCATATTTACTTGTTAGCGGCTTGAACTTGACCTGACTGGTCTGGCCTACCCCGGTAGTAGTTTTTGCTATACCTGCCAACACGGCAGCAGCTAGTTCAGCGCCCAAGCTAGAGCTAAAAGAGAAACTGAGTGGCCCCATAACGGGGGAAGGCATGTCCATGCGTAGGCCGTCGCTGATCAGGGTGAGTCGGTAATTCTTTTTCCCGCCAGCTAGATGGGCCAAGTAGTAGTTGGTGGCCTCAACATCGCTAAGTTCTCTGGGGTCAACCCATTTACCACGCCAATAAATCTTATTGCCACCTGCAAGTCCATAGGTTAGCTGCGCCTTTACTCCACACAAGGATAGTTTAGCCTCAGGCCCCAAAAACGCACCGGCGTAAACCATAGCTGCCTGCAGAAATACACCAAGGCTGGGGCTAGCTTTATAAATAGTAATTAGAGCAGGTACTTCACTAATTAACCAGCCCCCATAGCCACTACGAACCAGCAATACCACTATCTGATAAATAGCTTTAGCGTCCTCTAAATCAATATTTACTCCCAACTCTTTAAGTTTTTTCTGCAGAGTTTTAGGGTTATCTAGGCCGTATTTGCGTAGCTCGGCACGTACCGCAGTTTCAGTTAGAAAATTGTTCCTCTTACGCTTAGCCATAGAGACAGGATTGGCGCGTTTAAGCCCCTCTAATTTCCACGATGCCTGGGCTTTAATCTCGGCATTGGTGTAGAGGTTATAGCCCACCTGTAGGGCGTCAGCGTTAGTTTCACACTGACCGATGCAGGTTTTTAAAGCCTTGGTTGTGGCCGCATCCAGCTCAGAGGACAGCCGCTTGGGCGGGGGTTGAGGAAATAATGGCGGGGGTTGTAGCGGCATACGCGGTAGTTCCAGCACCCCAGGATTGGGCTCTGTGCGAGCCACCTTATAGGCATTGTTGGCTTGTTCCAGCAGTGAGTGGACTTTCATAACCTGCCGTTTAAGCCTCATCAGCACCTGCGGATCCACATGCAGATTCTTATCGGGCCCAGAAACGTAGACAATGTCGCCCATGACTAGACCTAGCTTGGGGTGCTTAGTGCCTGAATATCATTGTCGACGGCGCCGATCAGCACGTTTATGGCGGCGCTTAGTTGCGCTAAAGACTGACCAGCGGCTTGCGCCGCGCTACCACGCCACTGGTTGGGAATGGTTGGCACCTGGCTTTTAGCGCTTAGGGCCAGCTGCCTAACGTAATGTAAGTTACTCATGGCTAAACGCTAAGGCGCTAAGTAAAGGGGCCGCTTTAGGGGTGTGGATAAGGTTGTTGGGGTAAAAAAGTTCCCCACCGGTGCATTAATTCGTGAGTAGAACTCGTAAAGGTAACTCGCAAAAAGCGAGCGCAGTGGTGCCAGTATGGCTGTAGATGCAGTTTTAGGGAATCTGGCAGATTACTACTGGCCCGAGCGGATTAGCATCAGCAGGTCGTCGTCGTAGGCGGGGGAGAAGTCAAAAAGTACCCCTTCAGCCATACGCTGCTTAACCAGTTGCCGGCACACAATCCGCATAGAACGCGGCAAAAGCTGATAACTCTCATGGCGGTGAATCAAAATCAGATCTGCCTCTTGGCTCAGCGCCCACACCAATAACACCAGTTCACGCTCGCTAAAGGTGCACTCGTCAATAAATTTATCGGGAGGGGGCAAAAGAGTTTTACACGCTTGCAGCATCTGCTCGCGGTGAGGTGGTGGCTCGGTGAAACCGCGCAGGCCATCAAGGGTTTCAAAGGTTTGCGCCACAGTCAGCTGCGGCCATAGCTGCGCCTCCTGGGTTAGGGCCACAGCCCCCGGCCCGGCCCAGCGCGGCCCGGTGATCTCCATGGCTTGACGCAGGGCTGCCGAAGGGTTATTCCAGGCGGCACTTTTACGCAGCATATATAGGGCCACATAGGAGATGCCTTCAGCCATAAAGCCGTAAATGACTACCGGCCAGGTGGGATCATCAGAAAAGAAACTGTACTGGTTAAGCCAGCCCAGCAGCATGTCAGGTTTGTGGTGCATGAGTTCAGCCAGCGGCCCAGACCACCACATCACGCAAATCCAGGTGCCGATAAGTGCGTTAACTATCCGCATCCAGCGGCGCGGCGCATGCGGCCAAATCACTGCCCACAGTAATGCGAGTGAAGAGGTCAGTGAACCCATCACCACCACGCCCACAGCCAGCCAACTGGCTTTTTGAAATTGCATGTGAGGTAGCGTGCCCAGCATTACGCCCGCAAACAGCACCCCGGAAATTAGCATTTGCGAAATTTCCATGGCGGTTTGGGCGGCTGCAGCTGAGGCGGTGGGGGTTAGGGCGTCGGTGCGCACCAGGGCGTCAGTGCCGTTGTCGTAGGCCACGCGCGTGTGCTGAGTAATGATTTTGCCGCCCCAATAGGCGCTGATAAGGCATAACGCTAGGGAGCAAAATGGCCCAACCCGGAAGGGTAAAAGTGAGTGGTTGTTAATGCCCAGGGTTATAGCCAGTAAAAAAGTCAGCGTTAGTAGGACGGTGGCCCGCGCCGCCTCCAAACGCGCAATTAAGCGAATTAGGTTGGCGATAGCCACAGTCTCACTGATGCGGGTGGCCACCTTAGGTGGCAGGTGCTCAAGCAGCGCCCGCGCAGAAGAAGGTATAGCTACAGCCACGCCTATATTTTGCCAAGCTGCTTTTAGGCCTAACAAGCTTGTGCGCTTTTGGCGCGGCGCACGCGCTCAGCTAAGGGTGGGTTGTGCGTGCTTTGGTGTGGTTTGGTCTCGACGGCGCTGCCTCGCTTTACAGCCACGACGACGACGGCGCCGGCTTGGTCTTAACGTGCGGCCCAGAGTGTGCGGCCCCGACCCTACAGCCGCGAGCGCTGTCGGTCCTGGGGCGTACGCCGTCGACCCTGCGCAAGAAGCCGCCGTCGCCCCAAGAAAAAAGCCACCGTCACCGCCACCCAAGAGTGACGCAAAAGCTAACGAAAAAGTCACATTATGTAACAATTTCGCGCAGTTAAGCTTACAATCACAACAGCGATGTGCGCAGACCCGCACTAGCTCCCCTGAGCGCCAATGAAGGAGTTCCCGTGTCCCCAAAGGGTGTCCACGCTAAAACCGCAGCCGCACTGGCTGCGCTGACCCTATCGTTTACCGGTGTAGTTTTAACCCCTGGCGTAACTGCCACCGAGTCTGGCCAGGATTTCACCTCGCAAGCAGTTGCCAATGGCGGTGACGGTAAATTCCCGGTTTACCGCATCCCCTCAATCGTGCAGCTAAACAACGGTGATCTAGTAGTTTCCTATGATGGGCGCCCCAGCCTGAAGGACGCCCCCAACCCCAACTCCATTTTGCAGCGCCGCTCCACCGATGGCGGGCGTACTTGGGGTGAACAAACCGTCATCCACGCGGGCGTTCCCGGCGCCCAAAAGCAGGGCTATTCAGACCCCTCATATGTGTATGACGCGGAAAAGAATATTTTGTTCAACTTCCATGTCTACTCTAAGGATGCGGGTTTCTTCCAGTCCGTTGACTCTGACGACGACGCCGCCCGCAACGTTATGAGCGCTGAGGTTTCCACCTCCACCGACAATGGCAAAACCTGGACCCACCGCCTGATCACCAATGTGGTTAAGCCCAAGGGCATCACCGGTACCTTCGCCACCTCCGGTAACGGCATTCAAATCAAGCACGGCAAATACGCTGGGCGCCTGGTGCAGCAATATATCGGTACTGACTCAGCCCACAACGGTTACGCCTACTCGGTTTACTCTGACGACCACGGCGTCACCTGGCATGCCGGTAACCGCATCGGCAACAGCTTCAACGAAAACAAGGTGGTTGAGTTAAGCGACGGCCGTCTCATGCTCAACTCACGCAACTGGGGTGACGGGGTGGGGCGCCTGGTCGCTATTTCTGACGACGGCGGCGTCACCTGGAAGAACCAGTACCTCGACACTGCCCTGGTAGACCCGGAAGTAAACGCCGGCATCACCCGCATGAACCCCCAGGCCACCAGCGGCAAGGCCGCCAAGGAGCTGCTGTTCACCAACGCCAACAACAGCCCCTACAACTGGCAGATAGATGTTGACCGTAAAGGCCAGTGGATCAACCGCATCACCGGTAACGTGCGCTACTCCTGCGACAACGGCGCCACCTGGCCCGTTAGCCGCGTCTACCACTACGGCCCGCACGCCTACTCCTCGGTGACCGCCCTCAAGGACGGCACTTTCGCCGTCGCCTATGAAACCAAAACCGACAAGGAAATTCGCGTAGGCACCTTCGGGCGCGAGTGGCTAAAGCCGTTCTGCGCCAACTTTGCTCCCGCTAGCGTCAGCTTGGGGGCTGGGGAAAGTACCAGCGTAAGCGTCACTATCCGCAATGACGACGACGTCGCCCTGCCGGCTGGCTCCATGCGCCTAACCGGCCTGCCTGAAAACGTCAGCAGCGAGCTGGTAGCCACCCCGGCACTAAAGCCGGGCGAGTCTGCCACCGTAAACGTCAAGGTCACCGCCACTAAGGATATTGTGGCTGACACCTACAACGTGGACGCCACCTTGGAGGCAGGCCAGTACACCCTACGCGGCTCGGTGGAGCTCAAACTCACCACCCCTGAGCTGATCGCACTGACCGTGGCCGGCGAGCGCAGCGACTACACCCGCGACATCGTAGCCAAGCCCTACCAGGCCGGCGAAAAGCTGCCCTTCCACTGGACCATCGTCAACAACACCAATAAGACCCTGCACATCGATAGCGCCAAGGGCCCCGAGGGCACCGAAATTGAATCTTGCAGCGGCGACATTGAGCCCGGCAAGACCATGTGGTGCTTCACCAGCGGCTATGTGGTAAGCGAGCAGGAAGCCAAGCAGGGCTACCTGGATGCCACGCTGACGCTGACCTACACCCAGGGCGACAGTCAGGTCACCTACCCGGTAACTCGCTTCGACCAGAACTTAGGTAAGCGCCGGATGCTGCCGGCTGCTCCCACCCCGCAGCCCACCGAGCAGCCTACGCAAAGCCCCACCCCGGCCCCGACGGCGTCGCCCACTGCCACGCTGACCGCTGCGCCTACTGCTGTGCCCACCACTGCACCCAGCCCCACCGCCGCGCCTACGGCTAGCGCTGTGCCCAGCGCCATGCCTAGTGCCAGCCCCATGCCTACCGGCAGGGCGGCGCTGAAGCCCTCACCGCTACCCACCTCAAAGGGTTCAGGGAAGGTAGCTTTCGCCGGTAACAGTGGCGCCTCGCACCACGGCTCGCTGGCGGTTACCGGTGTGGCCGGAGGATTAGTGCTTGTAGCTGGGGGGCTAGTGGCCGCCGGTGGGGCGCTGCGCTCTGGCAAACTACGCGACTACCTGCACCGTCACTAAAACCGACGGCGCGTGCGGGAGCAGGCTTGGGCGCGTGCGCTCGCGGGCGCGAGCTTAGGCGCGGGCTTGCGCGCGCCCCTAAGCCGCCGCCAGCCCGGCGAAAAAGTGGCCTAAAACCACGTTAAACCGGGCCTCTGGTGTTGGGGGCAGGTCAGCTGAGACAATTAGCGCATGAGTTGTGCTGAGACTGCTGACCTGCCCCTATCCCGTGTAAACCTAGCTGAGGTAAACCCGCCACTGGCTCTGGGAGTGTTGGACGGACGCTACCGCGCCGCCGCCTCGCCGCTGGTAGACCACCTGTCTGAAGCTGCTTTGAACCGCGCTCGCGTGCATGTGGAAGTTGAATGGCTGATTTACCTCACCGATAACGAGGTTCTGCCGGGCGCCCCTAAGTTCTCTGCCGCTGAGAAGCAGTACCTGCGCGGTATTGTTTCCAGCTTTGGCCGCGCCGAAATTGATGAACTAGCTGAAATTGAGGCAGTCACCCGCCACGACGTGAAAGCTGTGGAGTACCTGCTCAAGCGTCGCCTAGATGCTGCCCCCCAGGTGCTGGGCCAAGACACGGTGCTGCCCCAGGTGCACGAGATTGTGCACATTTTCTGCACCAGTGAAGACATCAACAACCTGGCCTACGCCCTAACCATCCGCTCAGCTATCAAGCAGGTGTGGCTGCCGGCCGCCCAGGGCCTGGTGGATGACCTCAGCGAAATGGCTCGCCAGTACAAGGCTGTGCCCATGCTGTGCCGCACCCACGGTCAGCCGGCCACCCCCTCCACTTTTGGTAAGGAACTGGCCGTATTGGCTTGGCGCCTGGGCCGCCAGCTGCGCCGCATTGAGGGCACCGAATACCTGGGTAAGATCAACGGCGCCACCGGCACCTACGGCGCTCACGTGGTTTCCGTGCCGGGAGCTGACTGGGAGGCTGTTTCGCGCGGTTTCGTGGAGCACCTGGGCCTGATCTGGAACCCGCTAACCACCCAGATTGAATCCCACGACTGGCAGGCTGAGCTGTACAGCGACGTGGCCCGCTACAACCGTATTGCCCACAACCTGGCCACCGACGTGTGGACCTACATTTCTTTGGGCTACTTCCACCAGCGTCTAAGCGCCCAGGGCTCTACCGGCTCCTCCACCATGCCGCACAAGGTCAACCCGATTCGTTTTGAAAACGGTGAAGCTAACTTTGAGATTTCCTGTGCGCTACTAGATTCCCTAGCGGCCACCCTGGTAACCAGCCGCCTACAGCGCGACCTGACCGACTCCACCACCCAGCGTAATGTGGGCGTGGCCCTGGGTCACTCGCTGCTGGCTATCTCTAATGTGCGCGGGGGCCTGGGCGGCCTGGATGTGGATGAGCGCCGCCTGGCTGAAGACCTAGACGCCACCTGGGAGGTGCTGGGTGAACCGGTGCAGCAGGCTATGCGCGCGGCCGCCGTCGCTGGCGCCACCGGCATGGCTGACCCCTACGAGCGCCTAAAGGAACTGACCCGTGGCAAGCGGGTTACCGGCCAGGCTATGCGTGACTTTATTGCTGGGTTGGGTATGCCTGCCGACGTCGAAGCTCGCCTGCTGGCGCTAACCCCGGGCACCTACGTGGGCTTGGCTGAAAGTTTGGTGCGCCACCTAGAGGATTAACTAGGAATAATTCGGGGCATATCCCGGTTGGGCTAGTCGTGCTTGGGGGGACAGTTTTAAAGCTGTCTACAGGCCGGCTAGCCCATATTCATAGCTGCCAGCTGCGTTGTGGCTGGGTAGGTAACACATTTAGGAGAAGAAAATGGCTGAAAACATCGACCGCACCACCGTCCTCAAGGTTTCAGGCCTGACCTGCTCTAACTGCGTGCGTCACGTGAGTGAAGAGCTAGAAGAGGTTGAGGGTGTCAAGAACGTTTCAGTAATCCTGAACAAGGGTGGCGTCTCTGACGTAATGGTGGTTTCTGACGTGCACCTAGACGACCAGGCCCTGGCCGACGCCGTCGATGAAGCCGGCAACTACACCCTGGAAGCCATCGAACGCGACGAGTGAGGCGGAGCCTTAAATAATGACTGATATCCAAGAAACCACCTCAACTAGCGCCAATCATGGCAGCGTAGATTTGAGCGTGGGTGGGATGACGTGTGCCTCCTGCGTGGCGCGTGTGGAGAAAAAACTGAATAAAGTGGCTGGCGTTAACGCTTCAGTTAACCTGGCTACCGAATCAGCCCACGTTGAGCTAAGCGCCCCGGTAGACCCGCAGCAGCTGGTGGCCGTGGTGGAAAAAGCTGGTTACAGCGCCACCGTGACTAAGGTGGAGGACGGCGCCGTCGAGGCTATGCGCAAGCAGGAAGCCCGCCACCTGGCCCACGCGGCTGACCTGCGCCGTCGCCTGATCGTGGCGGCCACGCTATCAGTGCCACTGATGGTGATCTCCATGGTCAGTGCCGCCCAGTTCTATGGCTGGCAGTGGGTTGTGGCCGCACTGGCCCTGCCGGTGGTGACTTGGTGTGCTTGGCCTTTCCACAAGGCTGCTTTCACTAACTTGCGCCACGGCTCCACCACCATGGACACCCTGGTTTCCCTGGGGGTTATTACCGCCACCTTGTGGAGCCTGTGGGCGCTGATTTTTGGGGGCGCCGGCATGCTGGGTATGCGCATGAGCATGGAGTTCATTCCGCGCGCCCAAAGCGAGCATGCCCACATGTATTTTGAGTCTGCCGCCTGGATCGTGACTTTCCTGCTCACGGGGCGTTTGGCGGAGGCGCGGGTGCGTCACCGCTCGGGTGACTCGCTGCGTAAGCTTTTGCAGCTGGGCGCCAAAACTGCTGCGCGGGTTAACGCTGACGGCTCGGTTACAGAAATTCCGATTGACCGCCTGCAGGTGGGCGATCGTTTCCGGGTGCGTCCGGGCGAAAAAATTGCCACCGACGGCGTGGTGGTTGAGGGCCACAGCGCCATTGATGCTTCCTTGCTCACCGGTGAATCTTTGCCGGTGGATGTAAGTGCAGGTGACGAGGTTACCGGCGCCACCGTGAATACTTCAGGCACGCTGGTTGTGCGCGCCACCCGGGTGGGTGCGGGCACCACATTGTCGCGTATTGCCCAGGTGGTTACTGCCGCCCAGGCTGCAAAGGCGCCGGTGCAGCGCCTGGCTGACCGGGTCAGTTCGGTGTTTGTGCCCACGGTTTTAGCTCTGGCTGCTTTAACTTTCCTAGGTTGGCTGGCTACCGGTCATAACGCCCAGGCCGCGATTACAGCGGCAGTGGCGGTGCTGGTAATTGCCTGCCCCTGCGCCTTGGGTTTGGCTACGCCTACCGCCCTGCTGGTGGGTACTGGCCGCGCCGCCCAGTTGGGTGTGGTTATTCGTGGCCCGGAGGTGCTTGAATCTACCCGCCGCATTGACACGGTGGTGTTGGATAAGACCGGTACGGTCACCACGGGGGTAATGCACCTGGCTCAGGCGGTATTTTTCGACGACGCCGCCGAGGTAAGTGATGCTGGCGGCGCTGGTGCTCAGGCCGGTGCTGCTAGCGACGGCGCCACGGTTGTGGACTTGGGGGAGGGCGTCGCCCTAAGCCCAGCCCAGCTGCAAACCTTGGCCCTGGCCCAGGCGCTAGAGATTCCCTCTGAACACCCAGTAGCCCGCGCTATTGTGGTGGGCACACAACTAGACGGCGTCCAGGCGCCCCAGATCAGCGAGTTCACTAACCATGCTGGTCGTGGGGTCAGCGCCACGGTAGCCCACGCAGCAGGCCAGGCCACTTACGCCGTCGTCGGTAAAGCCGCCTGGCTGAGCCAGCAGGGCGTAAGCCTTGAGCAGGCTGAAGCCCAGGTACGCGCCCTGGAAGACACCGGCGCCACCGTGGTGCTAGTGGCCTCAGGGCCGGATCCAAAATCATTGCGCCTGCGTGCCGCCCTAGCTGTGCGCGACGAGCCCAAACCCACCACCGCCAAAGCCATCAGTGAGCTCAAAGCCATGGGGCTGCGTCCCATCCTGCTCACCGGTGACAATGAGCGCGCCGCCAAGTTCATCGCCGCCCAGGTGGGTATTGATGACGTAATCGCCCAGGTACTGCCCGAGGATAAACGCGACGTGGTGGCTCGCCTGCAAGGTGAGGGGGCTAATGTGGCCATGGTGGGTGACGGTGTTAACGACGCCGCCGCTCTAGCCCAGGCGGGCGCTGCCGGTTTGGGCATGGCCATGGGTACCGGTTCAGATGTGGCCATTGAGGCCGCCGACATCACGCTAGTACGTGCCGACCTGGAGGCAGTTGTGGCTGCTATCAAGGTTTCGCGCGCTACGCTGCGCATCATTAAGCAGAACCTGTTCTGGGCTTTCGCCTATAACGTGGCCGCAATTCCGCTGGCCATGGCGGGTTTGCTCAACCCCATGATCGCCGGGGCCACTATGGCTATGAGCAGCGTGATCGTAGTGTCTAACTCGCTGCGACTGCGCCGCGTGAAGTGATCTGACAGTATGAAGTGACATAGAATAGTCTGGCTACTTCGAATTAAAGCGCGCACTTTGGGCTGCTAGCCCGGGTGCGCGCTTTGTTATGCACACTAGATAGTGTCTTGGAAGGTGCAGCGGACAAAATAAAATATCCCTAATGAGCTTCGCTATTTAGCGGGGGATATGTGGGGATATAAGGCCCAGTTTCATAGACTAGCCCCATGACCCAAGCGCCAGATCAATCTGCGGCCGGTAGCCCCGCCGCCACCCCGGATAGCCGGGTAGCTACCGCCGTCGAAAAACCCAGCGCCCCAGCTGAGGCCGCCAACTCGGCCCGCCCAGTTGGTTTTCCCCGAGTAGGCACCACCTCCCAGGCGGAACCACAGCCAACTTTGGTGGAAACCAGCACCCTAATCTTGGTTGACACCCTAGAGCGGCGCGAACACCGCACCCGCGACTTACTATTTGCCGGTGTCTGCGCGCTAGGTCTAGTAACGGTTTTTCTACTGGCTGTGTTCGCCCAGGCAACCACCACCGCTGTCATTTATGACGTACAGACCGTCTTTTCCCAGCTGCTGCGCCGGGTGCTGGTGTTCCCGCTGCAAGCCTTTGAAGGTATCGTCACTTTAGCTCTGCCCCTAGCGTTGATGGGGCGCGCTTTGCTGCATAAGGACTGGTGGCGTTCAGGCCAAGCCCTGATCGCCCTAATCAGTGCTTATCTGCTGTCTGCACTGTTCACATACCTGTTGCAGCTGCCGGTGTTTAACCAGGTACACAACGGCATGATCTCCTACCGCAACCTAAACACCTACGAGATTCTCTCACCCACCTATGCTGCCTTGGCTGCAGTTATTTTGGCTTCCGGTAAACACCAATCCAAACTGGTAAAAACTTCCTGGTGGCTGCTGGGAATTGTGGTGGGTGTTTCGGTGCTGCGCTCAGCTATTACCCTGCTGGCAGCGGTGGCCTCAGTACTGTTGGGTCTTATCGCCAGCTACTTAGTGCTTTACATTATGGGTGTGGCCAGCGAAAACGCCACTGGGGTGGCTCTGGCGCGCGGCCTGCGCCGCTGCGGTGTGGACGCTGTCAAGGTGGTGCGTCTAAACCCGTGCCAAGCCCCCCTGCAAGCCTGGCAGGTACGTACCGACTCCCAGCTTGGTTACACCGAGAAAGTACGTGAAAACCCGATCGTTTCCACCCAAGACGACGGCGCCGTCGTCGAAACTGAAACCCCCCAAACCCTGGCCCCAGCCGGCAATGACGAAAAACTCACCCCCTTACCTGACTACAACTGCGCCCACGAGCTGGAGCTAGCCGAAGAACTGTGGCAATCCCAAAGCGAAGACATTCACCGTATCTACGCCGTGTGGGATAAAGACGGCAAACGCTATGACCTGAGCGTAATGGACACTGACACGCACGTGGTGGGCTTCCTATCCACCGCCTGGGACACCCTACGCACGCGCGGCCTGGCCCCAGCGAAAAACTATTCGGTGCGCGCCGGCGCAGAAAACACGGTGATGATGAACCAGATGGCGCGCAGTCGGGCCGTGCGCTCTCCGCAAATTCTGGGCGTAGCCGAGGCAGAAGAATCAATGCTGCTGGTCACCGAGCATATTGCCTCCCCGCGCTCATTTGGCCAGCTAGGCGACCAAATCTCTGACGAGACCTTGCTGGATTTGTGGACCCAGCTGCGTCGCGCTCACACGGTTGGTCTGGCCCACCGCGCCATCAGCGACCAAAGCGTGCTGGTGGACGCCAGTGACCACATTTGGCTAACCGACTGGGATGACGGCGAGCTGGCTTCCTCTGAGCTTTCACGCCGCATGGACCTAGCCCAAACCCTGGCCCTGGTGGCCCTAAATGTGGGGGTGGAGCGGGCTATTGCCTCCGCCTCGCGGGTGCTAGACCGCGATCAGGTGGCTTCTATCGCGCCGATGCTGCAAAAGGTGGTGCTGCCACGCTCTACCCGCGCCGCCATGGGGCGACGTGGCAAGATTTTGCAGGAGCTGCGTGACGCACTGGTGGCGCTGGTGCCCACGGCCCAGGCTGAACCTGCCAAGATTAACCGTTTCTCTGCCCGCACTATTTTCATGGCGATTGTGGGTGTGGTGGCGCTGTGGACGGTGCTGGGCCAGATGAACTTCACCCAGATTTCTGCGGCGGTTGAGCAAGCTAATTTCTGGTGGTTCTTGGCGGCGCTGGTGTTCTCACTGGCCACCTATGTGGGCGCCGGTATGACGCTGGTGGCTTTCACCCCCAACAAGCTGGGTTTGATTCGGGCTACCGAGGTGCATTTTGCGTCTTCTGTGGTGGCGCTGGTGGCTCCGGCCGGTGTGGGCGGGGCGGCCATGAACTTGCGTTTCCTTAACCGTAAGGGGGTGCCGACGGCGGTGGGTGTGGCCACCGTGGCGTTGGTGCAGGTTTCCCAGTTTGCGGTAACTGTGGTGCTGCTGGGTATTTTGGCGGCTACCACCGGTACTTCTTCTGGCTTGTCACTGCCTTCTGGCTGGGTGCTGGTGGCGGTAGTGGTGGCGATTCTAGTGGCTGCAGCGGCTTTGGCGGTACCGCAGCTGCGCAACTGGATTTGGGTGCATATTGAGCCCACTGTTAAGCAGGTGTGGCCGCGTCTGGTGTGGTTGGCTTCCAACCCCACCCGTATGGGTGTGGGCGTGTTGGGTACCGTGATTTTGTCGTTGGCCTACATCTTGTCTTTCGGGGCTTCGCTGTGGGCCTTTGGCTATTCGCTGCCTTTCGCGGTGTTGGCGATTACTTACCTGGCTTCTAACACGGTTGGTTCTGTGGTGCCTTCGCCTGGTGGTTTGGGTCCGGTGGAATTGGCTCTCACCGGTGGTTTGGTTACTGCCGGGGTACCTAGCGGTGTGGCCGTGTCGGCGGTGTTGGTTTACCGCCTGGTTACCTTCTGGATTCCGATCCCGCTGGGTTACCTGTCCTTGCAGCGCCTGCAAAAGCGTGGTGACCTGTAAAGGCCTGCTGGCTGCGTTTTTCGACAGTGACCCCGGGGTTCCTCGACGGCGCCCTGGGTATCGGGGCCGACGGCGTACTGGGGCTTAGGCTCGTGGTGCCGTGGGGCTTAGGCTTAGCGGCGCCGTTTAAGCGCTTGCCAGGAGGTAAATGGCAAAAATCAGGCAGGAAATAATAGTGGCGATCCAGGAGATTACCCAGCCGCGATAACCGGCCCGCTTAGATTCTACGATCGCAAAAATCCCCAAAACCATGGTTACGAGAACTACCCCGGGAATCGGGGATAGTAGTAGCGAGGCTAGGGCGATGAAGCAGATTGCTGGAGTTTTTTGTCGCGGAGCGTTGTAGCCCGCAAAAGCAAATACTTCACGCGGATTTACTTCTTGCGTACCTGGAAACACAAAATCATCGGGAACAATCTGACCCGGGTGGCTGATTTGATTAGCGCCGGCATCACTATTGGGGGGCTGGTGTGTAAATACGCCGGATACGCTCATGTCTTAAGTGTGCCCAGCTGGGCCACGCTGTGCAACATCAACCCAGCTGCCAACTATCAAAGTTGGATCTGTCGGCACACAAACTGGGCGTGCTGACCCCCGAAGCTGGGCGTGCCGGCGCACAAACTGTGCATGCTGACAGCTCAAAGCAGGCGTGCCGGCACGCAAGGTAGGCCTGGCGGCCACAGCCGTTTTGACTATTCCAGATAGACGTAGGGTCACTTATGTTTCACGTGAAACATAAGTGACCCTAGTGTTATTGGGTAACGGTCAGTTACTCCTGCTCGTCAGCCTTAGGAGCCTGCTTGTGGCGCTTGGAGTAGGCCGGGCCTTCCAGTTCCACACCGGCAGGCGCCGAGGCGGGGGAGGGACTTTCCAGGTTGGTGCCACGCAGCTTCGAGATAGCGCGCATCAGGTGGTAGATGATGATGGCGCCGAAGGAGCCCAGGGCGATACCGGAGAAGGACATGTCGCCCACTACCCAGGTGTAGTCAGCGATAGCTACAACCATGGCCACAGCCGCAGTGTTGAGGTTTACCGGGTCAGAGAAGTCAACCTTGTTCTGCACCCAAATACGCACACCCAGCATACCGATCATGCCGTACAGGACCGTGGCGGCGCCGCCCAGCACACCGGCGGGGATGGTAGCGATAACCGCGCCAAACTTAGGTAGCAGGCTCAGCGCCAGGGCAGAAATGCCGGCCACCACATAGGCGGCAGTGGAGTAAACGCGGGTAGCGGCCATAACACCAATGTTCTCGGCGTAGGTGGTGGTACCAGAACCACCGCCGCTACCGGCCAGCATGGTGGAAACGCCGTCGGCAAACAGGGCGCGACCGGTGATGTTGTCCAAATTCTCGCCAGTCATAGCAGACACGGACTTAACGTGACCCACGTTCTCAGCCACCAGCACCAGCACTACGGGCACAAACACCCCCAGGTACTTAAAGTCAAAGCTGGGAGCGTGGAAGGCGGGTAGGCCTACGATGGCGGCCTTGTTGATAGTGGAGAAGTCCACTTCACCCAGGGCCACAGCGGTGGCGTAACCAATCAGCACACCAATCAAAATGGACAGGCGCCCAATGATGCCCTTAAACAGCACCGTGATCAGCAAGATAGAGACAATAGTGACGGTAGCGGTGATAGGAGCCTGCTTAACGTTGTTCCAGGCCGAGGGGGCCAGGTTGAAACCAATCAGGGACACAATCGCGCCGGTAACCACCGGAGGCATCAGCTTGTCGATCCAGCCGGCACCCACAAAGTGCACCAGCAGACCAATAACCGCCAGGGTTAGACCCACCGCAATAATGCCTCCCTGAGCTAGGGAGGCCTTGTGCTGGTCAATCAAACCGCCATTAGAAGCGTTGTAGCCAGTAACTGCGCCAATAGGGGCAATTAGGGCAAAAGAGCTACCTAGATAAGAAGGTAAACGTCCGGCAGTAATTCCCAGGAACAGCAAGGTGCCCAGGCCGGAGAAGAACAAAGTAGTAGTAGGGGAGAAGCCGGTGAGCAGCGGCACCAGGAAGGTAGCGCCGAACATAGCTACCACGTGCTGCACACCAATCCCGATGGTGCGCGGCCAGGTTAGACGTTCGTGAGGGGCGACGACGTCTCCCGGCTTTACTGAGCGGCCGTCACCGTGCAGGGTCCAAAAACCTGCCTTAGACATTTACTGTCTCCTGTCGCAATGGAAAAAGGGGGGTCCATGCGGCAGAGCCCGTGCGTCTGGCGCGTTCGAGCCTCGTCGTCCGAGCGCTGCCAGACCACCAGTCTAGCCTCAATTTCTCTGCAAGCTAATGCTGCGGCACTAGTAGTTAGGACACACTCAGCGCCAGGGCCGCTGCGGCCCCTGCCATCAGCCAAGGCCCAAAAGCGATACGTCCCTTAAGTTTCAACCTGCCGCTAAGTAGCAAAGCCAGTGCCACCAGACCACCAAAGAAAAAACCCAAATACAAGCCCATTAGCAGGGTGCTCCAGCCGTGCAAAGCCAACAGCGGTCCCAGTACCACATACAAATTCGCGTCGCCCATGCCAATGCCCGGAGCTCGCCCCCACAGCTGCGGCAGCAAACTCAATGCAGCCAGGGCAATATACACCAGGGTGCCCCCGCCTAAAGCCCGCAGTAAGTCACCAGTGCGCAGGGGAGTGACGACGTCGTCGAGACCGGTAAGCGATAGCTGCGGTCCCAGCCAGGCTAAACCCATCCCGAAAAGCAGCACTACGCCGGCAACTAAAAGCAGACGAGTGGGTAAATGCTGCACGCGCCAGTCCACTAGGGCGGCAGGGATCAGGGCGGCTAGTACCGGCACGGACAGGGGTAGTGACGACGTCGCCGCAACCGGGGCGCCTAAGGCCTGGGGTAGTGACAGTGCTCCCACCAAAAGTGCGCCACCTAGTAGCACGCTAACCGCCATGCCTCGATTGGTTAAAGCGGCTACTAACAGCAGGTCTTTGGCGGACCAAGCTTCACGGGGAACATCGCCCACAGCCTTTATATAAGCGCGGGCCCATGCTGCCAGCTTGAAGTAGGTTAATGCGCTAACAACCCCTAGCTGTAAGAAGGTGAATATAAGCGCAAGCAAAAAAGGTCACTTCTTGCCCTCGGAGGCGGCCGCAGTGGGCTGAGAGCAACCGGCGGGGGCAGTAATGGGCGAGCCGGACTTAATAGCAGCCATTTCCGCAGCAGACTTGATGCCGTGGTTGTACTGGGCACCCAAAATTACGTTAACAGTGGTGTCTGAGGAAGAGGCGCGCGGGTCCTGCTGGACCACTACGGTGCCGCTAAACACCTGGGCCACGGTGTAAGCATTGGTGATACCAGCTGGGCCGGCGGTGAGCAGCACATTGCCATCGTAGGCGCCCTCAGCCCAGTCACCAGTGCTAAGTACGGTTAAACCGGTGTCTTTCAAGTTGGTCTCGGCGCTACCGGCCAAACCGGCCTTCTTGGTGCCGTTGTAGATATTGACGCTAATGTCGGTGATCTCGCCGGTAACCGCCTGAGCGGTGGGGCACACCGGGATGCGCTTAATTAGCGTAGGGGTGGGCACGGCTTGGAAACCGGGGTCTGGCACTTTGACTAGTCCAGTGCCTACGACCAAACCGAAGGCCGTAGCAATAACCATTAGAACTAGACAGGTACCGATAATGACGCTTTGGCGCTGAGCCATGCGGGCGCGGTAGTTCGCTTTTGTTTCAACCTGAGGCACCCCTCCAGGTTAACCGATAAGGGCAGTTTGAGGGGGCCTGGTCATTACAATTTCACCAGTGAAATGCTTGGTGTCTTAAACCGAGGAAGCCTGAAAATTCTCTGCTGGCGCGGGGAAATAGATCTAAAAAGGTGTCTGTTAAGTGCGCTTTAGGGTAGCTGACGCAAAATAGGGTGGGCGGTTATAGGTCTGACAACTTTGTGGCAAGCTGTCACAAAAATTCATCTAAAGCTAGTAAAAATGGCACTGAGCTGCACAGACGTTACCACCTCAGCCCTGAGTAACTCTGAGTATAAATGCCCAAAATCGCTAGTGGATCACGTCACAGGTGTGGTAAATTAGTCAATAATCAGCCCTTTGACGGCTACCTGATCCCCAAACGAGGAGACGCAATATGGAAGACAGCATCATTGCGCGCATCCCACTCTTCGAGCGTATGTCGCCTGAGGAGCGAGAAGAGCTACGTGGCATGATGTCGCAGACAACTCTGCGCCGTGGTGAAGTTCTATTCAATGAAGGTGACTCCGGCGACCGCCTATACATCCTGCTCACCGGTAAGGTGAAGCTAGGTCACACCTCTGTTGACGGCCGTGAGAACCTACTAGCGGTCCTAGGCCCCGGCGAAATAGTCGGCGAGCTAACCCTATTTGATCCGGGCCCGCGCTCTGCTACTGCTACTGCTGTGGCCACCACTGAGCTACTGGCTTTAGAACACAACCAGCTAATGGGTTTCATTGACTCCCACCCCACGCTAGCCAAGGACATGCTGCGCGCCCTGGCGGTACGTCTGCGCCTCACCAACATTGCCCTGGCTGATCTGGTCTTCTCCGATGTTCCCGGACGTGTAGCCAAAGCCCTGTTGGATCTGGCTGAGCGCTTTGGTGCACCCACTGAAGATGGCATCCACGTCCCCCACGACCTAACCCAGGAAGAGCTAGCTCAGCTAGTTGGAGCTTCGCGTGAGACCATCAACAAGTCTCTAGCTGAGTTCAGTTCTCGTGGTTGGATCCGCCTGGAGGGGCGCGCTGTAACCCTTATCGACGTCGAGCGTCTCAAGCGCCGCGCCCGCTGATAAACGCGTATAAATAGCGCTCACAAGCTTTAGTGCCCGGTCGTAATTAAACGGCCGGGCACTGATTTATGTAGTGGCGCTAGCGCTTAAGGTGGCCACTAGTTGGTGGGGCGCTTGAGGTAGGCGATTAGGTTTTCGGTACCTGCCGGGCCGGGAACGATTTGGACTAGTTCCCAACCGTCGGCACCCCACTGGTCCAAGATTTGCTTAGTTGCGTGCGTGATTAGCGGCACGGTTGCGTATTCCCAAGTAGTCATGATTACACCCTACCTGTTAGCTGGGTGAAAAGGGTGGGGCTGGGGGCGCTTTGAAGTGGTCTGATCTTAGGCTGCGGCGCGCGTGGTGGCGGCGTGAGAGGTAGCCTCGCTCAGGCTGGGCTTGCGCCGTAGTAGGGAGGTGCGGGCAGGCTTGCGTAGTTGGCGGATTTCCTCCGCCAGGGCGTCGTCGCTGGAAAGCCAGGCGGCCCAGTCAGTGATGTGGGGCATATTGCGGATCAAAGCGCGGCGTTCACGCTCAGTTAAGCCGCCCCAAACTCCAAAGCTAGAGTCGCCATTGAGGGCTTCGGCCAGGCACTGCAAACGCACCGGGCATGAGTAACACAATTCGCGCGCTTCCCGCTGCTCGGCCCCCTTCCCAAACAGCAGAGTGGTGTCTATACCGGCACACGCTGCCAATTGGGTCCAGGAATGAATTTCGTTATTCATTTTGGAACTACTTTCATTTGTCCAGGCGAGCACTTCTTTGTTACTCAGCTCACCCCCAGACTCTACGCCTGTTTGTCCGCGGATTCAAATTCTCGCTGCACGTTATTTCAAAATTTTCCAAATTGGCACAAAAACAGGGTGAAACCAGGTATTAGTCCTAACAAAAATTTTGGCCTGCATGTCAGAAGTGTTACCAAGCCGCTCTGTCTCATTGCTTGCACCATGACGTAGGCTAGGGACTATGTCGAAGTCTGCTAGCTCGAGAGTCTCCCTCTCCTCTCCCCGGGAGCTACTTGCCGCACTGCTCTCATTCTTTATGTTGGCCGTTGGTGGTGGCGTGTTCGCTGCCGGTTTCGCGTTGCCCTTTGTAGGGGCGGCTTCAGTTCTTACAGATGCCTCAGTGCAGCTGTTTGACGAGCTACCTAGCGACTTCAACGTGCTTCAGCCCTCCCAGATTTCCTATCTAAAGGGCTCAGATGGTCAAACCATCGCACAGTTCTACGCGGAAAACCGCATTGTTGTGCCGCTAGCCAAGATTTCCAAGAATGCCCAAAATGCTATCGTGTCCGTTGAGGACAAGCGTTTCTACAAGCACAAGGGTGTGGACCTGTCGGGTATGTTGCGTGCGGTAGTTACCAACGCAGCCGGTGGCTCCACCCAGGGTGCCTCTACCTTGACTCAGCAGTACGTTAAAAACGTGCTTATTGAGGCGGGTTTGCAGGCTAGCGACCCGGAGGCTGTGGAGGCTGCCCGCGCCGCCACCCCGGCCCGTAAACTGCGTGAAGCTAAATACGCTTTGACACTGGAAAAGCGCTACACCAAAGCGCAGATCCTGGAGGGTTACCTCAACATTGCAGCCTTCGGTCCTTCTACCTACGGTATTGAGGCTGCCAGCCGCCACTACTTCTCTCACAGTGCCGACAGTCTGAGCATAGGTGAATCTGCGCTGCTGGCCGGTATGACCAACTGGCCTACCCGCTACGACCCCATCACCAATCCTGATGCGGCTAAGACCCGCCGTGACTGGGTGCTCCAGAAGATGCTTGAGGAAAAGTTCATCACTCAGCAGCAGTACAAGGAAGCCACCAGTCAGAGCATCGACTCCATGCTGAAGGTAACCAACGCCGTCGGCGGCTGTGGTTCAGGCTCTAGCGGCGTAGCCAAGAGTGCCGCCTACTTCTGTGAATACGTGGTGCGTGAGATCCTCACCAACGACGCCTACGGTAAGGATGAGGCTACTCGCCGTCAGGTGCTGCTACGCGGTGGTCTGCAGATCACCACCACCTTGGATATGGCCAAGCAGCAGGCCGCTTACGACACCATGGCTAACTGGCTGCCCACTGGGGATGAGTCCAACGTTAAGGGTGCACTAGTATCTATCGAGCCGGGCACCGGCAAGATCATCACCATGGTGCAAAATACCAACTATGGTGAGCCCAGCAATGATGACCCCACCGCCACTAAGCTGTCCTACGCGGCCGACTCTAAGCACGGCGGCTCTAACACTGGTGGTTTCCAGCCTGGTTCATCCTTCAAGCCGATTGTTTTGGCCCAGTGGTACCAACGGGGCATGTCTGGCTACACGGTGCTAGGCGGTGCCCCCCACACCTTCACTACCGGTGACTTCCACGCCAGCTGTGACCCGGGTTTCGCCATTGAAAACTGGAACGTGGATAACGCTAATGCTTCAGAAAACGTTAACCACACGGTTATTAACGCTACTGCCCTGTCGGTAAACGTTAGCTACGTATACATGCTTAGCCGTATGGACCTGTGCGCGGTTACCAGTATGGCTAAGGATCTGGGTATAACCACGGTTGATGGCGGGGAAATCGACCACAACCCCTCCATGGTGCTGGGCACCATGAACGTAGCTCCGATCACCATGGCCAATGTTTACGCCACCTTCGCGGCTCACGGCACCTACTGCCCGCCCACCGCCATCACCAAGGTAACCAAGGATGACGGCACTGAGATCAAGGTCCCCTCAACTGCCTGCCGTCAGGTTATGGACCCCACTCACGCAGATCAGGTGGCATTGACCCTGACTTATGTAATGAAGGGGAACGGTACTGGCGCAGCGGCTGCCCTTAACCGGCCTAGCGCAGGTAAGACCGGTACTACCGAAAAGATGGATAACGCCTGGTTCGTGGGCTTTGTGCCGCAGCTGTCCACCGCCGTGTGGGTAGGCCACTCTGAGGGTAACTTCCACATGGACGGCCAGGTTATTGGTGGTCGCTACTACTCCACCATGTACGGTTCTGACCTGCCCGTCCCGCTGTGGCGCGACTACATGAACTCGGCTCTTTCGGGCACTGAAGTTCAGCAGTTCAACCAGGTCAGCCTGGGTGGCAACAACGCCGTCGGCAACACCGGGGCTACCCCCCAGGGCAACACCGGCAACAACAACAATAACAACAACAATAACAACAACAACGGCAATAACAATGGCGGTACTAACAACAACGGTACCGGCACCAACGGCAACTACAACAACTCCCAGGGGGGCAACACCACCACCAACGGTTTGAATGCTGACAACTCCACCGGCACCCCCCAGGACCGTCGCAACAGCGGGAACGGCCAGTGAGTGCGCTTAAACAACTAGCCTGCGCCGTCGGCACTGTCGGCGGCGTGGGGGTGGCAACCCTAGGGTGGAGCCTAATCGAGGCTCGCTGGCCGGTGCTGCGTCGCATTGAGGTGCCCGTACTGGCCCCCGGCTCGGCGCCCATCAAGCTGCTGCACATTGCTGACCTGCACCTAACCGGCGCCACCAAAGCCCGGGTGGCGTGGGTGCGGGCACTAGCAGATATTGAGCCAGATCTGGTTATTAACACTGGCGACAACCTGTCCACCCTGGGGGGCGTAAGCGCCCTAGGCGAGGCCCTGGAGCCGCTACTGGCCTTCCCCGGCGCCTTTGTGCTCGGTGATCACGACCGTCACGGCACGGTTTTCCGTTCACCCACCCGCTACCTGCGCCGCGATCCGCGTAGCAATGATGATCCGGTTGCTGACTTGCCTGTACTGCCCTGGGAGGAAGTACGTGACATGCAGCTAGCTGGCGGTTGGAAAGACCTGGATAACTGTCGCGATATGGTGGAAGCGGCCGGTCAACTCATCGAGCTAGTGGGTGTGGCTGATGCTCATGCCGACGACGACGCCTTCCCGGAGCCTGTAGCTGCGGGGGGCGCTAGCGCCGCCGTCGTGAAAATTGGCGTAACCCATGCCCCGTACCAGCGCGTGCTAGATCAGATGGTGACCGACGGCGCCCAGCTAATTTTGGCTGGACACACACATGGAGGCCAGCTGTGCCTACCCGGCTATGGGGCGTTAGTGTCAAACTGCGACCTACCCCCAGCCCAGGCCAGCGGTCTAAGTACCTGGCCTGCCAGCTTCAAAGCCATCCACAAGGGTGCTGCCCCAGCTAGCGAGGAGGGCCAGGCCTACCTGCACGTCTCGGCAGGTTTGGGGACCAGCCCCTTCACGCCGGTACGCACCGCCTGCCGCCCTGAAGCCACCCTGCTGACCCTCACGGCCCGCTAAGCCGGCCCTCACCGCCCGCTAAATAGCTGTTTGTAACGCGCTACACATCCCAAGTTTGGGTTGCAATTGGCTTTAAGGTTGCTAAACACGCTATGATAGGCAGGCACCACGGGGTGTGGCGCAGCTTGGTAGCGCGCTTCGTTCGGGACGAAGAGGCCGCAGGTTCAAATCCTGTCACCCCGACTCATAAATTACGTCTCAGGAGTAAAGCTCCTGAGACGTTTTATTTTTAACCATTGTCATAGTGTGCGTTGCTGATGGTTACTGGTAGCGTGCAATGTATGCACACCGAATCGGCACCCGCAACCGCGCGTTTACCATTCCTTGTGGCTGTTTGCCGTCCCACCGGAGACATTGCCACTGATGAGTTAAACACGCTGCGAATGTACGGGCGCCTAAGTGATGAGGATCTAGAGATCATGGATCTACTAGATACCGATGCATGTGAGCCGGAAACCCTAAACCTGCAACGCGACTACAGCGGGGTAATCATTACGGGTTCTCCCTTCGGCTTCCACGGCGAGGACAAATCCCCCGAGCATCAGCGCGTAGAGCGGCGTGTACGTGCGCTAGCTAAGCGTCTGATCGACCAAGACTTCCCCACCCTGGGTATCTGCTTTGGGCTGCAGGCGCTGAGTCTAGCTAGCGGCGGCAAACTGGTAGACGGCTTCGGGGAGGACCTACAGGCCCCCCGTATCAGCCTTACCGACGACGGTCACCGCGACCCGCTTACCGCCCACGCAGGCCCAGTTTTCTACTCCTACACCGGCCACTCACAGGCCGTAGGGCTACTGCCTAAGGGGGCCTCCATCCTCGCCACCGGGGACTTTTGCCACGTGCAAATGCTGCGCTGGGGTAAAAACGTTTACGGCACCCAGTTCCACCCCGAAATCACCCGTAAAGGTATGCATATCCGCATCAACACCTACGGGGACACCTACTACCCTGCCGACCAGAAGGCCGCCGTCATAGCGCGTTGCGACAGTGCTGATGTACTCAGCGCTAACCAGCTCATTACCCGCTTCGTTGAGCGCTACCAGCGCACCGCCTAAGCACCACTGCGCCTAATCTGGCCCAAAACAAACGGCGCCATATAAGCCCTAAAGCAGGGACGGCGTCGTAGAGGAGAAAAAATGGCCATCGACTTTGCCAAGTCGGACCGTAGCAGCATTGGCGTGGAGTGGGAGCTTCAGCTAATTGACTGCGACGACGAAAACCTACGCCAATGCGGTGACTGGGTAATTGACCAGCTCCACCGCGCCCACCCCGACACCCCGCTGGTGCATGGGGAGATGCTACGTAACACGGTGGAGCTAGTTTCGCGCAAACAGTTCTCCGTGGCCGCCTGCGCCGCCGACCTACAAGAAGGCATAGAGCTGCTACGCCCGGTGCTAGAGCCGCTACGCATCGACCTGGCCAGCGCCGGCTCACACCCCTTTGCTGACCCAATTTTCCAGCGCGTGTCAGACTCAGGTCGCTACGCCGAGCTAGTTAACCGTACCCAGTTCTGGGGCCGGCAAATGCTGCTATTTGGCACCCACGTGCATGTGGGTATTGAGGACCGTGACAAGGTCATGCCGATCTTGAACTACCTGGCCACCAAACTGCCGCATATGCAGATCCTCAGCGCTTCTTCCCCGTTCTGGGCGGGCGTGGACACTGCCTACTGTGACAACCGCGCCATGGTGTTCCAGCAGCTACCCACAGCGGGTGTGCCGCGCCTATTTGAGCGTTGGCAGGACCTGGAGCACTACACCGACGACATGCTCAAAACCGGCGTGATTGACCACTTCGACGAGATCCGCTGGGATATCCGCCCCTCACCGCGCCTGGGCACCATTGAGGTGCGCGTGGCCGACGCCGCCACTAACTTAACCGAGGTGCGCGCCATTGCCGCCCTGGTACATGCCCTGGTAGAAACCGCTTCACGACGCCTAGATAAGGGTGAAACCCTAGAAACCATTTCGCCCTGGTTCCTGGACGAAAACAAGTGGCGTGCTGCCCGCTACGGCATGGAAGCGATTTTGATCGAAAACATCCACGGCGACGAGGCGCTCATTACCGACACCCTGCCGCTACTGCTTAAAGAGCTAGAGCCTGCCGCTGCAGACCTGGGCTGCCTAGATGACCTTGCCATCTTGGACGACATCAGTCGCAACGGGGTGGGCTACCAGCGTCAGCGCCTAGTGGCCGCTAAATTCGGCACTCTGGATGCGGTAGTGGCCCATATGCGCGCCGAAATGGCTGCCGGTAAACCCATCAGCCCAAACAACTTCGAGTACGACAACGAGGCTATTTTTGGTGCTACACAGCACCACCACACCATCACCCGCTAGCGCGCTAACGCTTGCTACGCGGTGGCGCTAATGCCCTGCTGCGCGGGCGGTGCCCTGGCCGGACTCTAACTGGCCCGCTGGCCGTTAATCAGGTGGTCCTCAGACGGCGCTAACGCGCTAGCGCTTACAAAACGCAGTTGGCCCCCGGACCTTAAGTCCGGGGGCCAACACTGCCCGCTAACAGGTTATTTTTTGGGGTTAGCTAACCAGGCTGCTCTTAGCTAAAGGCTACTTTTTGGTGTTGGCACGATCCATCACTAGGCGCTCGCGGCGTCCAGCACGACGGGTAGAGTGCGAAACCACGCCCAGCATGATCAGGAACAGGCCAATGATCACCAGGCGGCCGCTGACGCCGTCGAGAAGAATAGCCTCAGACAAGATCCGGCCAAAGCGCGACTGCAAAGCCATATTGGCCAGGAAATCACCCAGGTACTGCTTGGTAATCGAAGGCACCACCACAAAGGGCAAGCCAATCAGCAAGGTAGTAATACCGGTGACGAAGGTGCCCAGGGAAGAGCGGGTCGCCGTCGCCATCACCACGATCAGCAGCACTATCGCCATGCCTAGCTCAATGATGCCGGCGGTGGAGAAGACCTTAGGCCAGCCATCAGCCAAAGCACCGGTGAGGGCGTTAGCGGCGGTGTGCATCAAGAACCAGGCGATCGGGAACAGCACTAGCGCCAGTAGAGTGCCACCCCAGTGCGCGGCAGCACGTGAGGCGGGCTTACCAACCACAGTGGAGCCAGCTAGCAGTACGTCGTCGTCAACCTCATTGTCCGCATCGGACTGGTTAGCCGAATCGCTGAAAGCAGCAGTGCGGGTGGAGGCGAAGATCGCGCTAGAGGGGCTGGGGGCCACCGGGGCCAGATCCGCAGAGTCTGCCGTGGCCAGGTGGTCTAGGCGCTCAACCCCTACCGGGGAGGTGCTGGTAACTACTGGCTTAACAACCTCCTCCAGCTCCATGTCGGCGGCGTCCATGATGGTGGTTTCAGTGTGGTCACTGGCCACCACGTCATCGTCAGAGGTAAACGCGCTGGCGTCATGCCCAGTGGGGGCCGGAGGTGCAGGCAGGTCAGCCACATCCGCAGCCGGGGCCGGTTCGCTCGGGGATGGCAGGTCACTCGGGGCCGGTAGATCGCTGAGCTTGTTAGCTTTGCTGCTCGTTGCCGGAGAAGCCGTTACCGGGGCAGACGCGGCCGTGGTGACCGGGACTGGCGGGGCGGCCGTTACCGGGGCAGCCGGGGTGGGCAGAATAATGCCCGCGCTAGAGGCGGCAGAGGCGGCAGAAACCGCAGAATCAATAGAGAAAGTGGACTCTGCCGACAAAGCCGAGCTCACCGTGTGTGGCGGGGTAGGAATGCTGATAGCAGAGGGAGCATCAAAGTCGGTAGGCAGCGGGATTGCGGCGGCCTCAACCTCCTGCGCATCCTTTGCTTCCTGGACGCTGTCTACAGCCTCCTGGTCTGCCTGGTCTGCCTGGGCGGCGCTTTCTTGGACGGTGCTTTCCGGGGCGACGTCGTCGCTAGCTGAGGCCGGGGAGGTCGCAGCGGAGCTGTGCTCTAGGCTTGAGGGGGCACTAGCGGCGCTCACGCTAGAGCTGGTTTCCGCAGCCGAAGTGGTTTCCGCAGCAGAGACAGTCTCAGCGGCAGAAGCGCTCTCAGCAGCCGAGGTTGCGCTAGCAGAGGCGGCGCTAGCTGATACGGCACTAGCGGCAGAGAAGGAATCCGGGATCAGATCCTCACGCACCACCGGCACCTGGATGGTTTCATCGTCGCTATCCTCATCAACAGGCACAGGCTGAGGCACGGCAGTAAACAGGCTACGACGACGCACCGCGCCAGAGCCAGGGTTAGCAGCGCCGGCGTCAGCAACAGCCGGCTTGACGGCGTCGGCCAGTTCCGGGGCATTAGCTGAGGCAGCACTAACGGGAGACTGAGCCGTCACCGAGGCGGCAGCCGCACTGGCCGCAGTTAGTGCGCTAGCGCCGGTAGACGCAGTGGCGCTGGTGGCAGCCGTGGTGGCGGTAGCGCGGCGGGCAGCAGAGTCAAAAGTGCCAGAAGTGTGTGCGTTCTCAGCGTTAGTGTAGCGACGGCCAGTAGCCTGCGGGGTGTTAGCCAGCATGGCTGGCACACCATTGTTAGCCAAAGAGCTCGCGGGCACGTGCACCGAAGGGGTGGTGCCCAAAACCGGGCCGTTAACCGGCGCGCTGGGAGCTGACTTGGGGGCCTGGCTGGGCGGCATAGCCGAGGCAGAAGCAGCGTTAGGGGCACCAGACTGGGCAGAAGCAGCGCTAGGGGCGGCGTCGGGAGTAGCGCCAGAGCGCGCACTGAGCGGGGCTGAACCAGCTGAATCCGGGGTGGGCGCAGAAACCGCAGCGTCAGTGGCCTCAGGGGCAGCCGCAGAGGCAGCTGAGGGTACAGCGGCGCTGGAGGCGCTCGCGGCAGAGTGGGCGCTACCGGCAGAGCGGGCACTCAAAGCTGAGGAGGCACTACCAACCGAGTAGGCGCTAGGAGCGCTCAAAGCCGAGGCGGCGTTGGCCTCAGCGGCAGAACTGGCGGTGTAACCAGCTACCGCAGCAGCGGCACTGGCAGCACTAGCAGCTGAAAGTGAAGAAGCTGGAGGTTCGTCGTCGAAAAGATGCGCATTATTTTTACGCATCATAGGGCGCAGCTGGGCCTCGCCTTCGTCGTCGTCCCAGATGCTTGCGTTGGGCCGATTAGTACTCACAGCGTCTCCTTGGGCAAAAGCTATAGCGCAAGCAAAGGTATCCCTTATTTTTTGCGTTAACTACCAGGCACGCCGCAAAACTGCGCGAATTGCCTGAATATGTGTCTAAAATAATGTTTTTGCTAAAAATATTTAGGTCTGGATTAATGGATTAAGCAGCTGCTTTATTGGTTTCCGCAGCTAACTGCGTAGCCATTTGGGTGCGCCCGGCCTGGCGGGCCCAGTGTGAGCCGCGTGCCAGCGGTGACATCACTGCCGCCAAGAAAATCCACACCACCGGATCAATGACGATATAGCTGGCCGGGTCAGTGAACAGCGGGTGCTTGATACCCAGCAAAATTCCTGCACATAGCACCAGGTAGAAAGCGAAAATTGTGCCCGCAGTGGCGGCCGCACCGGCGGTGGAGTTGCCGCTTAAGGCCCCCACACTCAGTAGCAACAGTGCCCCAGCTACCAGCGCAAACAGCACCTTGCCGTGGCTGAAAGTGTGGGCGTTGGCGGCAAAAACATCCGCGCCAGAGACTACTCCGGAGCTAAAACCGGTAGCTACCAGTGCAAAAACCGTCAGTAAAGGGGTGATTACCAGCGAAAGCAGGTGGTCAGATTTACGCGACGGCGGCGGCAGCGGCACCTGGCCGGGCTGCTGGTCCAGCTTGGCCATTTGCTGGGCGTAAACCGCCTCACGTCGCCCAGCACGGCGAGCACGGCGCATACCCATGGCCCCACCAAATAGCAGCATGGCACAAACAAATGAGATCAGTCCCAGGGTGAAGTACTTTTGCAGCCACAGCAGCACCAGGGAGCCGCCTAGCAAAAACACCCCGGCTACCACCGCCCCCAGCGAGGAGTTGCGGGCATAGTAGCGCTCAACCCAGCGACAAACCACAAAAGCCGCCACCGCCAACGGCAAGGCCAGCAGGTACTGCTCAGCTTGGTAGCTGAAGCCAAAGTTAGGGCCCTGGTATTTGACTACGAAGGCGGCTAGGGCCATCACCCACGCCCCTTGTGCCAAGCCAAAAATGCTCGCGATTATGTGACTCCTGCGCCTGCCATGAGGGGCTGAGTCGGCAACTTGCTGCGTAGTGGGGTGGGTGGCCTCGGTACTCACACTTAGAGCCTAGCGCGTAGGCTTTGATTTGTGAGCACTAATGCCCTTATTGACGCCTGTTTGGCACTGGCCCGTGAAGAACGTGTAGCGGCTGCAAGTGAGGCTTTATATGAGGCTTCAGCGCAGCTGCGGTGGCAGGAGGCGCTGCGTAAACGTTGGCGTGAGGCCCGCGCGGAGGCTAGTGTGCGCGCGGCGGTTAGTGGCGCGGCCATCGAGGGGGCGGTGGTTAGCGCCCAGGCTTTGCGTGAACAAATTGCCGCCGGGCCTAAGGGGGCAGGGGTGCATGCTTCCAGTAAGGATCCGGCTTGGGATGCGGCCACCGGCTTGTGGCGGGCGCACAGCCGCCTGGTTGGTTATATGCCTGATTTGGTGGGGCGTACTCGTCCGGTGGTCCCGGCGACGGCGCAGCTTATGGCAACTTTGCACCGTGACGTTGCGGGGCCGCTGGCAGTTGGGGGCTTAATCAGTGAAGCGGTGGTGGGCTGCCCACGCGAAAGTGAGCAGGCGCTTGAAAACCAGTCGCTTGAAGGTGGCGGGATGCTTGAGGGCGGAAAGGCGGCACTTGAAGGTGCCGGGCTGCGTGAAAACGGAAAGCCGCTGCTTGAGGGCGGGCCGGGGCCAAACCTGGGCGGCCAAGAGCTACGTGAGCGCCTAGCACAGATTGTGGCTTTAATTGACACCCCAAACCTGCCTGCACTGGTGCGCGTGGCGTTGGTGCACGCCGAAATGCTTACAGTGCGCCCCTTCGCTTTAGCTAATGGGGCGCTAGGGAGGCTGCTGGTGCGGCATTTGAGTGTGCGCGATGGGTTAGACCCCACCGGGGTCAGTGTCAGCGACTATTACGCGGGGCGCGTGCCCGCAGCTTACGCTGAAGCTGCCCAGGCCTATGCCAGTGCCAGTTTGGAGGGCGTGGTGGCCTGGATTATTTGGCAGGCTGAGGCGCTGCTGGAGGGGATGCGTCAAGGCAGTGAGCTCTCGCGCGCCGTCCAGGCCGGCACCACGCAGCTCTAAACGATGCCGAGGCTAACTGACTTAAAACTTTCTGGCGGACACGCAAAAGCCCGCCAGCGGCGTCGTCGTAACTGAACGAGCGCCAACTGGCGGGCTAAAGGGCTCGGATGCTTAGTGGGCAGACCCCTCGCATTAGTGAGCCGGTTTAGTGGGCTGGGCCTTCGCGTTAGCGGGCTGGTTTAGGGGTCAGGCCTGGGACTAACGCGCCGGGCCCGGAGATTAGCGGGCCGAGCAAGAGTTGGGGCTGAGCCCATCCAAAACCAGCATGGTGAACACCAGCGACTGCTTGAGGTGCTCGCTGGCGCCGGCAGTGTGCGACTTGGCGTCATTGGGGGTGAAAGTCACCCGCGCACCGCGAGCGCACCAGTCGCTAGCCAGGGTGGATCCCACCTGGTAGTCGATGACGTCGTCGCCGCGCCCGTGGGTGAGCAGTACGGGCATGGTGGGCTTTAGGTTACCGATGCGCTGCTCGGCCAGCATGGTGCGGTAGGGCTCTTGATCCATGAGCTGGTTTACGTTGGTGCCGTCGCTGGTCAGCTGGGATAGGCGGGTGCCGCTGTAGAAGCTGCCGCCCATGACGCAGGTGTTGGTGGCGCGCTGCATTACCTGCTGGCCGTGGGGTGATAGCGGCAGGGTGACGCCGTAGCTGGTGGTTAGGCCTTTGAGGGCGTAGAGCTCGAATAGGGCGGATTTGCCGCCGTCGAGTTTGGCGGGTAGGGCGCTGAGGTTGGCCGGGACTGCACCTGCGGCTGCACCCTTGATGTTCAGTTCGGGGGCGTAGGTGCCGGCTAGTTCGGCGGCGCTGGCTGCGGCTCCGCCACCTTGGGAGTAGCCGTTAATTACGATGGGGTTGTTTTTGCCCAGGTCCCAGCCTTTTAGCTGGGTGGCGGCGCGGGCTGAGTCCAGCACGGCATGGCCTTGGGAGACGCGGTCCATGTAGGTGTGGGCTCCGGGGGTGCCTAGGCCTTCATAGTCGGTGACTACTACGGCGTAGCCTTTTGCCAGGAAAGATTTGAAGAACAGCTGTTCATAGTCGCCGATGGAGTTGGCGATGTTCCAGGAGGGGGCACAGTCGTCGCTGATGCCCTGGGTTCCTGGGGCGTAGGCGATGATGGGGCGCTGGCCTTTACCGCTCCAGGCGCGTTTGGGTTCAATCACGATGCCGCTGACAGCAATGTTTTTGCCAGTGCGGTTTTTGGATGAGTAGAGGATGCGCTGGGCTTTGTAGGGCCCAATTTTGCTGATCCCCAGGGTGTTGATGCCGCTGACGGCGGCTTCTTGGCGCAGTAGCTTGCCCGGGGTGCCGTCTAGGGTAGCGGAGTTGTAGTAGAAGGGGCGGGCGACGTCGCCGTTGGGGTCTTTGCTGAAAACTCCAGCCTGTGCGGGGCTGGTGGGGGCTAGGGCGGCGGCGCCTAGCATCAGGGTGGTTAGCGTAGCCAGGGCTGGGCGTAGCCAGCGGGTGGCGGTTTTGGGGGCAGCGCTGGGGCTGCCTGCGCGGCGCGAGCTTAGCTGCGGTGGGCGCAATTGGGTTTTAAACACGCGATTACCTCGGCTTTAGGAAGTTTCAGGGGTGTGTTGTGAAGTGTAAAAGCGCAAGCTGAAAATTTCCCGAGTTAATCCACAAGTGGGTAACTTTTTTACCCCATGCTTTTTATCCACAGCCTGGCAGCGCCCTGGGGCCTGGTGGGGGCAGGGTGTTGAGCATGGTTGAGTTAAACGAGGTTGACTTAAGCGGGCCGGCCCCTAGCCCACCTGAGGGCGGCGTTGGGGGCAGTGGCGCTGGGGGCGGCGTTGGCGCAGCAACTGCATGTGCTTGTCAGCCCAGCCCGCCCGGGGCTGGCCGTAGTGTAGGCCCTTTGGTGCTGGGGTTTGGCTGCCTTGAGTATTTAGAGCAGCTGCACTGCCACCTGCAAATAGCCGACGTGGAAGCTTTCATCCAGGTGCCGATGCAAGCTGCAGGCGAGGGCAGGGTTAATGGGGTTGATGCGCTACATATGGCCGGCCAGTTCGCTTACCTTAGCCAAAACTGTCTAGAAAGCTGCCTGGGAGTATGCCAGCCGGGTTTAGCGTCCCATGCCCGGGGCTTACTGGACCAGTTAGAGGGGCGCGCCGACGCCGTCGAGCTAATAGAACTGAACCTACCCACTCAGGTGGAGCGGCTATACCGGGTGCTGCTAACTAAACAGACCAGCCAGCTTGGCCAGGTGGTGTTTGTGTGTGGGGCGGTGGGCGGCATTGGGGCCACCTATAGCGCCGCGCTACTGGCGTGGGCTGGGAGAGAGCTAATTCGTGGCGGCGTGCCGCAGCTAGCTCGGCGTCGAGACCAAGACACATATTCGCATCCGCAGGGGCCAGGCTTTGGGGGGTCGGCCGCCCAGGCCTCAGTGAGTGCGGCCCTGGTGGACGCCAACCCCTACGGTGGCCTGGATCTATACCTGGGGAGCGGCTACTGTCAGGGCGCCAGCTGGGGGCAGCTGCCTAAAAATCAGTCGCCACTATGGCCCCAAAGACTAGTGCGTGGGCTGGGTAAATATCGCGGCGTGAAGGTACTAGCTGGCAGTGGCGGCCAAGGCGGCCCCAAAAACTGGCTGCAAATGAGTCAAGCTATCTACGCCCTACGCACCAGCTGTCAGTTAACAGTGGTGGATCTGCCGGCGCTGCAACTGGCGCACCTGCCCTGGGATGAGCTCGAAGGTACGCGGGTACTGCTGGTAAGTGACCTAACCCGCCGCGCCGCCCTAGCTGCACGCGGCTGGCTGCAAGAAGTACGCCCAGGTTTAGGCGCCCTAGCCCTGCGAGAGCAGGGAGCAGACCTAACCAGCCAAGAAATAGCCCGACTGGTAGGTGCCCCGGTGGTGTGTGCCCTGCCTAATCGGCGCGAGTTAAGCCAGCGCCTACAGCTGGGTTTAGATCCACTGAGGCTAAAGCGGGCAGAGAAAAAAGTGGGGGCGCGCCTAGCTAATTGGGCGCTCAACCCCAACTTTTGGGCACAAAAGGGCCAAAAATGAGTGAACCAAGCGTTTTCAATGCAAACCCTCGCCGTGGGAACCCTCCTAGCGAAAACGCTCCTAGCTGGGAAAACTGGGGTGGGCGGCTACGGCGCGCCATTGCCAGCGGCCAAGGCTGGGCCCAAGCCATGGCCGCTAGCCCAGTGGCAGACACCCAAACCATGGCGGATATGGCCATTGGGGTTTATGAAGACATCGCTGGGGCCGGCCCCTTACAGCGCTACCTAGACGACGACGTCGTCACTGACGTGCTGCTTAACGGCTGCCAACTGTGGGTAGATAGAGGAAAAGGGCTACTACGCGCCCCACTACCGCCAGGCTGGAGCGAGGCAGACACCCGCGCTTTAGCGGTGCGCCTGGCCGCCGGCTGTGCCAAACGCCTAGACCAAGCCAGCCCAGTAGTGGACGGCACCCTGGGCGACGGTAGTCGACTACACGCAGTGCTAGAGCCAGTCAGTGCCTGTGGCACCCTAATTTCCCTGCGCGCCTTTCGCTCCAAAGCCTTCACCATTGAGCAGCTACGCCAGGCGGGCATGTTTGACATACGAATGCAAAAAGTGCTGGAACTACTGGTCAAAAAACGGGCAAACTGCCTGATCAGCGGGGCTACCGGCACAGGCAAAACCACGCTGCTAGCCACCCTAGTGGCCCTAGTCGAGCCCCAACAGCGCCTACTGTGCATTGAAGAAAGCCGCGAGCTGCGCATCAACCACCCACACGTGGTTTACCTGCAAGAACGCCGCCCCAACGTGGAAGGTGCCGGCGGGGTGAATATGAGCGAACTAGTACGAATCGCCTTAAGAATGCGGCCAGACAGGCTCATTTTGGGCGAATGTCGCGGCGGCGAAGTAGCCGACGTACTCACCGCCCTCAACACCGGCCATGAAGGAGGCTGGGCCACGCTCCACGCCAACAGTGCAGTGGATGTGCCCGCAAGACTGGCCGCCCTAGGAGCCCTAGCCGGTTTAACCCCCCAAGCCCTAAACCTACAGGCAGCCAGCGCCCTAGACGCAGTAATACACCTAGAACGCCAGCAAGGCTTACGTCGGCTACGCAGCCTGGCAGTGCTATGGCGCCAAGCTGGAGAACTAATCTGCCAAGACGCCCTGACCTGGAATGATGATGGGCAGCTAGTGCCAGGTGCGGGCCTAGAACTACTGCGGCGGCGCCTTGGGTCAACGCTAGAGCAAGCCCTAGGCAGCTAACCATGGCCTGGCAGCTGGTAGAAACACTAGCCAAACTGTGCGCCGCCACCTGTAAAGCCAGCGGCGCACTGTCAGAACTATCCGCGCTGGCCACGCTGTTCGCACTGGCCGCGAGTGCCCTAGAAAGTGCCCTAGAAACCGCCCTGACAGTAGCGTTTAGCGCCGTCGCAGCAGTAATCCAAACCCACCCGCTTTTACTAGCCAGCTTGCTGACCCTAGTGGCCTGGTGCTGGTGTGCACCCCTACGCCGAAGCCGCCCCATACACCTACCAGCACTACCCAAACGTAAACCACCAGTGGCACTAAATATGCTGCTAGTGCAGGTATCTGTGCGACTTACCGGCGGACAGATGCCCACCCAAGCCTGGAGCCAAGCCCTAGCCGAGGCTGGGGCGCCCAGCCAACTCAACCAGGCGGGCGAAAGCCTCTACCTGCATAGCTTGATTGCGGCCAAAACCCCCTGGTGGTTGGGGCAAAGTCGGCGTCAACAGGCGGGGGTCAATGCGCTCGCGGCTAGATCGGCTCTGGCGGGGCAGCGTTTGGCGCAGCGTCTGGGCTCGCCCCTGGCACAGGTGTTAGGGCAGGTGGCCGGTATGATCACGCAGGCTACGCGCGGCGCACAGCAACGCTATGCGGCTTTAGCGGCGCCGGTGGCCACGGCCCGCATGTTGGCTGCTTTACCGCTGGTGGGGGTGGCTTTAGGTGCGCTTTTAGGGGTGCGGGTGTGGCAGTTTTGGCTCGACGGCGCCCTGGGCACCATTACGGCTTTGGGCGGCCTTGGGTTTTTGTGTGTGGGGCGCCTGGTTACTTCCCGCATGGTGGGGCGCGCTCAGGAGGAAGTTAACCAGTTCGACGACGCCTTACTGCTGGATCTGTGCGGCGCGGCGCTGCATAGTGGCGCCAGTATCCCCAGGTGCCTGGAGGCGCTGGGGTTTGCCTGCGAAATCAAGGATTTTGGGTTTGTGGCGCGGGCGTTGGAAATTGGGGCGAGTTGGGATGAAGCTTGGAGCCTGGCTGCGCCGAATCGGGCTGGCTATAAGGCACTTAGTCAGTGTTTAGCGCCGGCCTGGCTAGTTGGGGCCAATCCACTACCGATGCTTGAAGCTTGGGCACAAACCCTACGTGATCAGCGTGAAAGCCAGGCTAGCGCGGATGCTAACCGGTTGGCGGTACGCCTGGTGTTACCGCTGGGGCTGTGTCATTTGCCGGCCTTTATTTTGTTGGCGATTGTGCCGGCCGTGGTTTATTTGGGCCGCAGCGTGCTTGCCGGCGCCTAACTGGTTGCCCCACTTAACTAACTTACTGCCACCTAATTGGCTGAAACTCCCAACTGAGTGGTGTGCCGGCCCAGATTAGCGAGCCGGCTAAAACTGCCCTGCCTTCGGCCGCTAGCGCCCCGGCCCACAAGCCCTGCATCTGCGTGAATCTTGCCGGTGTGGCTTTTGATCCGCAGCCCGTCTGCTCTCTTTCGCCTGTTCTCTTTGCAGCTGCCGCTGTGCTTACAAGTGACGCTGCCAGCTGCTGATGCCTCTGCTGGCTCCCCGGCAACCACTCCTTGTTCCCTGAGCTTTCCTGAGCTGTAGGTTTTCTGGTGCCTCGCGCTCTGCTGGCGGCGTCATCACTGATGCCTTTTTGAGCACAGGTAGGGAACAAATTTCCTCCTACAGCCCCTATCCACAGGCTGCAAGCAGGCGCTAGCCAAGGCGCCACAAACTGTTTACGGGCTGGCCAACCAGGCTGCCCATCCAACTAAAACTGCCCAAACTGGGGCAAAAGGAGGAAACCATGGAGCAGGTACACGAGCGGCCGCCTGCATCTTTGGCGCCTGGCAGTGACTCACTCAAGGGGGCCAAGGAGGCAAAGGAGGCTGTGGAGACCAAGTGCGCTAAGAGTGAAGGCAAACCTGAAGGTAAGCCCGAAGGCGGCGCTCAGGGCGATAAGCGCCTAGATCTTGAAGCCGGTATGGCCACAGCCGAGTATGCCATTGGCACGGTGGCAGCCGCAGCGTTTGCGGGGCTGCTACTGGCGATTATTCGCTCTGGTGGGCTACGCCCAATGATCGAGTCGCTGCTCTCTAGCGCACTGAGCGTGTCCTGATGGGCCTGGGCGGACTAAACGGCCGCCTACAGCTTATGCCAAGGTGGCGGCGCAAGCCCTTAAATACTTGCGCCGCCACCGCTCCCCAGGGTTTAGGTGTGCGCTGTGGGTGCAGGCGAAGCTGCGCCCTCGCCTGCACTGGCAGGGCTAGTTGCAACTGCCGGGGCATGGTTACCGCTGAATTAGCCTTAACTTTGCCAGCAGTTATAGCTGTGCTAGCACTAGTGCTGGGCTTGGCTGCTGTAGGCGTCAGACAGGTGCGGGCAGTGGGCGCAGCCAATGCGGCGGCTAGAGCCCAATTGGCGGGTGAGGATCCTTATGCGGCAGCGGCTAGGGCTTATAGCGCGGCCCAAATCAGTGTTAGTGGAGAATGTGCGCAGGCCAGCGTGTCACTGCCGCCCATCCTAAACATGCTGGGGTGGACTATTCGGGCTAGCGCCTGCGCCCCACGGGAGCAGCCATGAACCAGCCTGGTCAAAGCAAAGCCCGCAGCTGGGAGCAGGGCTCTGGCATGGTACTGTCACTGGCTTTAATCGCTTTAGCGTTGCTGCTTTCTGGGGTAATCGCCCTAGTGGCGGCGGCCTATAGTGGCGCCGCTAAAGCTCAAAGCGCAGCTGACCTGGCCGCCCTGGCTGGTGCTCAAGCGCTTAATGATCCGCTAGCTGCCGGTGGAGCGCAGCCTTGCCGACAAGCCGGCAAGGTTGCTAGCGACAATCAAGCTAGCCTCAAGCAATGCTTAATCGAGGGGCAAGACCTGATAGTGCGGGTATCTAGGCCACTAAACTTAGGTCCTTGGCAGCTAGTTGCTAACGCTGCCGCTAAGGCCGGCCCAGACCCAAACCAACAGTCCTAGCATTAAGTTGCGCTGCAACCGCTGCTAGCTATCTGGTCAATGCTAACTATCTGGTCAACTAATATTTATGACCTATTGATCGTGTTGCCAGCACTCTGTTATGCTGACAATCGCAGGTGTTGCACAGCATATTTTATTTTGATTGCCAATCTACCTCGAATAGATGCTGCATAGAGACTATATGAAACTGTGTCTGTCGTAGTGTTGGCTGAAAGTAAACGTTTTCCACATAAATAGTGCGAATGGAGCGGAATCTTGATTTGGTCAATTATTGTTGGCGGCTTTGTAGGTTTTGTTGCAGGTGTTATTACCAGAAAAGGCGGCTCGATGGGGATACTCTCCAACGTTGTCGCAGGTTTAATAGGCTCATTTGTGGGTCAAAAACTGTTGGGTACCTGGGGGCCAGCTCTGGCTGGTATGGCTTTAATTCCCTCTATTGTGGGTGCAGTAATTGTTATCGCTATAGTCGCATTATTCTTTGGGGGAAAATCCTAACAATTTTTCTCCAAAAATATTATCCTAAAAGCTAACTACCATCTAAAAAGGAGTACGATTATGTCGATCAAGGACAGCATCAACCACGCCAAGGCTGAAGCCAAGGAAGTTGTGGGTAAGGTTACCGGCGATAAGAAGACGGAAGCTGAAGGCGCTGCGGAAAAGTTCGCTGGCAAGGTTAAGGACGCCGTTGAGGACGTCAAGGACTCTGTAGAGGGCGCAATCGAAGGCGTTAAGAACGCCGTACACAAGGACGAGAAGTAATTTTCTAGCTCCTTACGCCGCTATAACCATTATTTTTCGGCACAAATGCCTGCCCGGTAAAATACTGGTATAACATAGCAATCAGAAAGCAGTAAGTTGTATAGCTTGCTGCTTTCTATTTTTAGGCATCTGCCAGGTATAAGGTGCGCGCTAAGCTAACCCGTTTAGTTAGTGCGGCAGTATCAATATTGGTGGTTGAAAGCGGGGGCAGGTCGCGCACAAAATCACGTAGATTCTGCGCCGCCTGGGCAGCCGCCAGCTGGGCCTGTTGGGCCTGGCCAGCGCTAGATTTGCGCCATACAGAAGCCAACACGTCAAAACCAAACCGGGAAATTTCCCGCGATAACTCATGCCAACCCACCAGGCTAGCGGCGTCGTCGGCCCTGGCTCCAGCCAAAACTGTACCGGACTGAGACAGCTCAAAAGCCAGGTTGCGCCGGTGCGTGGAGGCCGCCAAAGTATCTAGCTCAGCGTGAGCGGCGTCGTCGAGAACAGCTGTAATAGCCCGCAAAACCGCGCGATATTGGCGCCGCACCAACAAGATCGGGGCATGGCGGCCCACCAGCCAAATCGCCAGTAGGGCCGTGGTTGCGCCCACCAAAGTCTCTAGTAGGCGATCGGCAAACAGTAGTGAAGTGGAGTAATGGGCGGTGGGCGGAAGCATCTGCATCGAGTAGGTGGTGATGAAGAAAACCGCCACCGCATAGTTACGCTTCGCCGTCAGGTTCATCCCCAGCAGGCAGGCGAAAATAATTACCAGCTTGGTCCACGGCTCCAGCCCCAGCGTCATTATCGCCAAAGCACTAATTAAACCCAGGCTAGTGCCAACTACACGGTGCAGTGCCCGCACCGACATATCCATGCGACTAGTGCCGTTTTGCAGCACAATCAGGGCGCTAAGCACCGCCCAAGAAGTATGTGCGGTAGGCGAAAAAAACATAGAGGTGGTGGCTAGCAGCACCGCAATCAGCGCCCGCACCGCCGTTAACCAGGGGCGAGAGCCCTTATGGAAAGCCCGGCGCAGCAAGTAGCTTGGGCGAGGCCGACCCAGGGGAGTGCGCAAAAAGTGCGAGCCAGTGGCCTGGTTTTGGGCTGGAAAAGACTCGCTTTGCAGCCCCAGCACCAGGCGCCTATGCAGGCGACGCAGGCGCGAATGTAGCTGGCGTGAAGCGGCAGTGTGGGGGCGCTCGTTGGCTGTGCGTGCACTACGCAGGGTGTACCAAGCCTCATTCACCGCGCTATAGGCGGCTGAGCGTTGCGGCCCGCGCTCGTATTGGGGCTTGTCAAAGCTGGCTTCATATTTGGCGACGGCGGCCTCGGCGCTAGCGATTGCCTCGCGGGCGGGGGAGTTGGGGTGCCAGGCAATCAAAGTGATCGAGGTTAAGGCAGCAAATAGGAAAGCCAGGGAGTTAACCGAAACAATTGTTTCTAGTGCGCTTGAATGGGTGGAGGCCATATAGGTTCCGTAGGCCCCGGCAAACACCGTGTTTGTAGGCCCTGGAGGGCCCACCATTAGTGCGTGCCACACCCACACGGTCGTAAAAGTCATAGCCGTAATTAAGGGGGGAATCAGCCAAGGGTAAGGGGCTGCATACCAACCCAGGAAAAAGAAACCCAGTGAGACCAGGCCATTGATTGCCATAGAGACTGTGCGTCGGCGTAGTGGCTCTTCGCGCCCAACGTTGGCGCACTGGGCCCCGAGCAAGCCCAAAGTGGCGTGGGAAGGCCCCAAAACTAGGGCACAGCCAAGTAGACCGCCGCATACAGTGGCGGTCCAACGTGCAGCGCGGTGCCAGCTAGGGCCAGAGTTAATGGCGGTTAGTGAAGACCAAAACCAGTGGTGTCCACGCCTTAGTTTCCGGCATGAGGCTAGCCAGGCAGCTGGCAGTGAGTTTGGTGGTGAGGGGGAGTCTTTGGCTGAGCCCACAAGCTCAGGATAGGACATAAAGTTAAAAGTGCGTCAGCTCACATCAAATAGTGGGAATGATTCACCCCCTAGCAAAGTTGAGCTAGGTGGACTCAAGAAGAGAGTTGACAGGTACTGACTCAACTTGAATACTTGAGTAAAGACATTACAGACAGAACAAACAAGGAGCACAAACTTATGGCACGCGCTGTGGGTATTGACCTAGGAACCACTAACTCTGCTATCTCCGTCCTCGAAGGCGGGGAGCCCACCATCATCCCTAACGCTGAAGGCGGCCGTACTACCCCTTCAGTAGTAGCTTTCTCCAAGGCCACCGGCCCTGACGCCAAGCCCGAGATTCTGGTTGGCAACATTGCCAAGCGTCAGGCAGTCACCAACGTTGACCGCACCATCTCCTCCGTCAAGCGCCACATGGGTACTGACTGGAAGGTAAACATTGACGGCAAGGACTACAACGCCCAGCAGATTTCGGCCTTCATCCTGGCCAAGCTAAAGGCCGACGCCGAGGCTTACCTGGGTGAGCCCGTCACCAACGCGGTTATCACCGTCCCCGCCTACTTCAACGACGCTCAGCGTCAGGCCACCAAGGACGCCGGTACCATTGCCGGCCTCAAGGTTGACCGTATCGTCAACGAGCCCACCGCAGCCGCTCTGGCTTACGGCCTCGAAAAGGGTAAGGAAGACGAGCTCATCTTGGTATTCGACCTCGGTGGCGGTACCTTCGATGTCTCCCTGCTTGAGGTTGGTAAGGACGACGACGGCTTCTCCACCATTCAGGTGCGCGCCACCGCCGGTGACAACCGCCTCGGTGGTGACGACTGGGACGACCGTATCGTCAAGTGGCTGATCGACCGTGTAAAGTCCAACACCGGTGTAGACCTGTCCAAGGACAAGATCGCCATGCAGCGTCTACGTGACGCCGCTGAACAGGCCAAGAAGGAACTGTCCAGCGCCATGAGCACCACCATCAACCAGCAGTACCTATCCATGGGCCCCGACGGCACCCCGATCCACCTGGACGAGAAGCTAACCCGCGCCCAGTTCGAGGAAATGACTGCTGACCTGCTAGAGCGCACCAAGCTGCCGTTCCACAAGGTAATCGAGGACGCCGGCGTCAAGGTCAGTGACATCGACCACGTGGTGCTGGTAGGTGGATCCACCCGTATGCCCGCCGTCAGCGACGTTGTCCGCCAGCTGACCGGTGGCAAGGAGCCCAACAAGGGCGTTAACCCCGACGAGGTTGTGGCCATCGGTGCCGCCCTGCAGGCCGGTGTTATCCAGGGTGACCGCAAGGACGTGCTGCTGATCGACGTGACCCCGCTGTCCCTGGGTATCGAAACCAAGGGTGGCATCATGACCAAGCTGATCGAGCGCAACACCGCCATCCCGGCTCAGCGCAGCGAGATCTTCTCCACCGCTGAAGACAACCAGCCTTCCGTGCTGATCCAGGTCTACCAGGGTGAGCGCGAGTTCGCCCGCGACAACAAGCCGCTAGGTACCTTCGAGCTGACCGGTATCGCTCCGGCCCCGCACGGTGTGCCCCAGATCGAGGTTTCCTTCGACATCGACGCCAACGGCATCGTGCACGTGTCCGCTAAGGACAAGGGCACCGGCAAGGAGCAGTCCATGACCATCTCCGGCGGCAGTGCTCTGCCCAAGGAGGACATTGACCGCATGATCAAGGAAGCCGAAGCTCACGCCGCTGAGGACAAGAAGCGTCGCGAAGAGGCTGAGACCCGCAACACCGCTGAGCAGCAGGCCTACGCCATCGAGAAGCTACTGCGCGAGAACAAGGATAAGCTGCCCGAGGACGTCCACTCCGAGGTTTCCGCAGCTGTTGACGAGCTGAAGAAGTCCCTTGAGGGCGACGACATCAACGCCGTACGTACCGCTCAGGACAAGCTCAACGAGGTAGGCCAGAAGATCGGTCAGGCCCTGTACGCCTCCGAGCAGGCTGGTCCCGCCGCTGGCAGTGGTTTCCCCGGCGCCTCCGCTGGCTCGCAGCCCAAGGCCGACGACGACATCGTTGACGCCGAAATCGTTGATGACGAGGAAAACAAGTGAGTGCTGAGCCCTCAAACGAGGACCTACAGGCCCTAGCTGACCAGGTTAACGAGGCCTTCGCTGAGGCTGACGTAACCGACGCCGTCGACGCCGCCAACCAGGCCGCCCAGGACGCGGCTGACGCGGCCCAAGACGCAGCCGACGCCGCCCAGGAGGCGGCCGAGGCCGGTCAGGTCACTGCCCAGGAGTTACAGGTCAAGCTAGACGAGACCACGGACCAGCTGGCCCGCGCCCACGCTGACCTGTACAACCTGCAGCAGGAGTACAACGCCTATGTGCGTCGCTCTCGCGAACAGGCTGCCTCTCACCGCGAAGCCGGCGCCCAGCAGGTCACTGAAGCGCTAATCCCGGTCTTGGATGAGATCGAACTAGCCCGCCAACACGGGGACCTGGTTGGTTCCTTTGAAGCGGTGGGCAGCAAAATTGAGAACATCTTGAAAGACAAGTTCTCACTTACCCGCTTTGGCCAGGCCGGGGACGTATTCGACCCCAACCTGCATGAAGCCCTGATGGCAGTGGATTCCGCTGAAGTCACCGAACCTACGGTGAACCTGGTGATCCAGCCCGGTTACATGCTCGGCGAGCGCGTGGTCCGCCACGCTCGCGTGCAGGTCGCCAACCCGGCCTAAGCACCATGCAAATAACGACGGCGCAGGTGAGCTTTTACCTGCGCCGTCGTTATAAAAAATAAAGTCGCTAAAGAAAAAAGCGGCAACCAAAAAAGAAACTATTAATGACTTTCCCCTTATTTAGGAGGTGGGGACCACATTATGGCCAGTCAAGACTGGATGACTAAGGATTTTTACGCGGTACTAGGCGTTGCTAAAGACGCTGACGCCACCGCCATCAAGAAGGCTTACCGCAAGCTAGCCAGGCAGTACCACCCGGATCGTAACGCTGATAATCCCGAGGCTGCGAAGAAGTTCAAAGAGGTCAGCGAGGCCTACGCGGTGCTCTCTAATGAGCAAGACCGCAAGCAATATGATGCTATCCGTTCCATGGCTGGTGGCGGTGCGCGCTTCACCTCCGGTTCAGGTGGGGCCAACGCGGGCTTTAATGACCTGTTTGGCTCCATGTTTGGTGGTGGCGCAGGCTCAGGCGGTTTCGCTGGCGGCACGGCTGGCGCAGACATCAACATTGATGACCTGATGAAAATGTTTGGCGGCTACTCCTCGCCTACACGCGGTCGCGACGGACGCCCCGGGCCTTTCAACTTCAGCTTCTCACGCCCCAAGCGCGGCCAGGACGTGGTAACCGACGCCACGCTAGAATTCCGCGACGCCGTCAACGGCACCATGGTGGAAATTACTGCTGATGGGCGGGCTGTTAAGGTGCGTATCCCGGCGGGCGTTAAGGACGGGCAAAAGATCCGTCTGCGCGGTAAAGGCCGCCCCGGCACCGACGGCGGCGACGCCGGCGACATGGTGGTTAACATCAAGGTTCGCCCCCACCCGGTGTTCAAGCAGGACGGTAAAGACCTGCGCCTGAGCGTACCGATCTCCCTGAAGGAAGCTGCCCTGGGCGGCATCGTTGAGGTACCTAACTTTGACGGCACTTTCAGCAAGATTAAGGTCAAGCCGGGCACGTCGTCGGGAAGCGTGGTGCGACTGCGCGGAAAGGGTGCCCACACCCCCAAGGGCAACACTGACCTGCTAGTAACCTTGGAAGTTGCGGTACCTAAGCAGCTATCTGCCGAGGCCCGTAAGGCTCTGGAAGAATTCGACGCCGCCATGGGTGACGCCGACCCGCGCGCTAAGCTCAAAGAAGCGGTATCCAAGTGAAACGCCGTGGCCAGGGGATCGGCTCACTAGAGCCTGACGCCCGCCACCGGGCCGTATATGTGGTGTCTGCGGCCGCACAAATGGCCGGGATGCACCCACAAACGCTGCGCCAATATGACCGCCTGGGCTTAGTTAGTCCCAAGCGGTCACGCGGGCGTGGACGGCGTTACTCCTATAGCGACGTCGAAAAACTGCGCTATATCCAAACCCTCAGCCAAGCCGGAATTAACTTAGAGGGGATCCGCCGGATTTTGCTGCTCGAAGAGCAAAACGCTGCCCTACAGGCAGAAAATCGCATTTTGCGTTGGCGTATTAACGCAGGTGCGCGCGTTTTCGCGGCGGGTAGTGATGGTGAAGTACAAGTCACTGTGCAACGCGGATCCAGACGAAACTAAGGTTTTCGAGTTAGGCTAAGGGGGAGTCCATCAGGGCTAACCCATAACTGGGTATTAAAAGCCCCAAGAAAATCTAACTGGAGGCAGACTTTTATGACCGACTACAACCAGGTTCCCCAACCCCAGCAGCCCTACGGTGCCCCGGCTCCCGCTACTGACATCCCTGCCCCCGCAGGTGCTTACTACGGCGCCCCCTCTGCTCAGACCGCTGCCGGTGGCGTACAGCTAGACGCCTACGGTAACCCGATTGTGGCTGCCAGCGCTCCGGCTGTTGGCTACGACCCCAACGCTTATGCCGCTCAGCAGGGCTATGGTGCTTACCCGCAGGCCGGCCCGGCCCAGCCCAGCCCGATTGGTGCGCTGTTCGACTTTGGTTTCAAGCAGTCCTTTGCCCTAACCGGCGCCAAGCTGGCTAACCTGACCATCACCGTCACCGCCATCTTCACCTGGCTGATCTGCGCGGGTGCTGCTGCTAACACCAAGAGTGTGGCGGTATTTTTCAGCACCGCCATTTATGGTGGTGGCTATGGCAGCACTGACTCGAACGGCTTTGTGGCCTTCCTGATCTCTTTGCTGCTGGGCTTCTTGCCCACCGTAACCGCGATTGTGCTCGGCCGCCTGTTCGTGGAGAACGTGGTTGCTAACGTCAAGCAGGAGCAGGTTGCTAGCGAGACCCTAGAGCTGCTGCGTCAGGCCAAGTGAGCGACTACCAAACTGAGGACGGCCAGCCCAAATACGGGGTTCGTTTGAACCCGCAGGAGCTGGCCGTTCTGCGTGAAAAGCAGGCTCGCGAGGCTGAGCGTGAGCGTGAGGCTAAGGCGCGGCGCCTGGCTGAGCGTCGGGCTAAACGCCGCGCTGCTAAGCGCGATTTTGCTGCCGCTGAGGCGGAGTATGTTAGGCGGGCCCGTGAACGCGAACGTGAGCGCGAAGCTGAAAATGAGGGCCACTTTGAACATGAAAGCCTGGCCGGACCCAAGGGGCTGAGCGATCATGAGGCTGAGCATGGCCATGAGGGCCAGGCCGGGCGTAAAGACCAGGCCGGGCGTAAAGACCAGGTCGGGCGTGAGGGGCGCTCTGACCACGTTTATGACCGCTATGGCAACATAACCGGAAGCTATAGTTACTGGTCTGACGATAAGGATCGCGCTGACCGTGAGGATCGTAAGTCTTCTTGTGATGAGAGGACGGACGCTCCAGGCCGCTCGGCTGTCCGTGAGGGCTATAACGTTACTAACGACGACGACGAACCGGCTGGGCACTACCGCCTGGCTCCCGGGGGGCGTTTTGTCTACCGGGCTGTACCCCGTAAGAAGAAGCAACGCGGCCGCTGGCGTCTGTTTATTATCGGCGTGTTCATGATGCTGGTGGTGCCCATGGTGACCCTGGCTGGCTCTTGGTTGTACCTGACGGGAGGCCCTGGTTCCTTTAAGGCTGGGCAGCTGCTGCCCGAGTCTGGGCAGGTGGCCTTGGAGGCCAAGACTAACTACATGCTCTACTCTCTGACCACAAGGGACGTTGATAGCTGTAGCGTGAGCGATCCAGCTGGCAAAGCGGTGGCCTATAAGGAAGGTAGTTCGAAGTTCCCGCCGGGAAGTTTTACCTCAACCACTGCTGGTACCTATGTGATTAAGTGTCAAAACACTAAGGACACCAAGGTGGTGGGGCCGCCTGTGCGCATAGAGCGTTTAGATACTTCTTCTATTGTGACCAACCTGGGCTTTGGCGTGGCCATAGCTGGTGTTTGGGTGACTATCGTGGGCTGGCGTAGGGCCCGCGCCCGAGGGCGCGAATAGACGGGTTAAAGGACAAAAAGAGTTGGTGGAGGGTTAGTCCCAGTTGTTTCGGTGGGG
>ERZ773263.81-NODE-81-length-70282-cov-32.968160_pt1 | contig 70282 bp, 57 predicted proteins | sample MGYA00511076_ERZ773263 | MGnify/ENA primary metagenome ERZ773263 (study PRJEB29015, sample SAMEA2738155) | human oral metagenome | biome: human oral; feature: human-associated habitat; material: saliva | place: China | collected 2195 ... | reverse complement strand
CGGCTTCGGTGTCACACCCGGTCAAGCAGGGCCTCGTCCAGATGCTTTCGGTCTTTATCGACACCATGGTGATCTGCACGATCACTGCTTTCGTGATTCTTTCGTCGAACATTGAGATTACGGGTGACCTGAAGGGCGCACCGCTGGTCCAAAACGCAATGGCGACGACAATCGGTTCCTTCGCAGGCCCCTTCACGACCTTCGCCCTCTTGCTCTTCGGCTTCACCACCCTGGTCGGCAACTTCTACTACGCCGAGGTGAACCTGCGCTTCCTCTTTGACGACAAGCCCACCCCGCACTGGGTTCTGACCATCTTCCGCGCGGTGGCCTCGTTGCTGGTGTTTGCAGGCGCACTACTGGAGTTCTCGGTCGCATGGAACATCGGCGACATCCTCATGGGGTTGATGGCACTCATTAACCTGCCCGTCATCGTGATCTTGGGCAATAAGGCCATCCGATGCGCAAAGGACTACCAGATGCAGCGCAAGCAGGGATTTAACCCCAGCTTCCGGGCTTCCGCCATTGGAATCACCCAGAAGTTGGATTACTGGCAGGACTGATTCCACGCTCTCGAAATTAGTCAGGCTCTCGGCCGCTTCCTCAGGAGGCGGCCGAGACCTTTTATCAGTACGAAGTAAGCCGACAGCATCTCGGTCATCACAGCTGAACACGCTCGCACAGCACATACAAAAAGGGCCGGGTTTAAAACCCGGCCCAACTTGTGGAGCTAAGGGGATTCGAACCCCTGACCTTCTCATTGCGAACGAGACGCGCTACCAACTGCGCCATAGCCCCATGGGCGGGTTTAGCTTAGCACAGCGCGCGGTCCGCGTAAATTCTGCGAGCCACGCCCTGGCTGCTTATTCACCCGCCGCCTGCTTATTCACCCGCCGCGCGACGCCGCTCCAAGACAGCATCGAGGTCGATCGGCTTGAAGTCCCCAGCCACAGACTCCACATCCAGCGACACGTTAGCCGGAGCGCTGGAGGGACGCACCGGGTTAACCACGCCGGTTACTTCCTTAGCGGAGTTGAAGTCCGCCTCGGCCTCTACAACCCGGCGACGCGGGCCACGCGCAGCCATGGTGTAGCTGGGGGCGGGCACGTTCACCGGCTCCCACTTGGTAGCGCTAGCGGCCTTGGGGGCAGCCTTGGCAGTCTCGACGACGTCGCCAGCGCTGTCAGCAGAAGTCACCTTAGCGGCAGAGGCCGGCTTGGCGGCAGCCGAAGCAGACACAGTAGTGGAGGCCGCCGGCTTGGCAACAGTCGGGGCAGGCTTGGCGGCCCGCTCAACCGGGGCGGCCGGCTTAGCCACCTCCTCAGCCCGCTTAGCTTCAGCTTGCTTGTTTAGGCGCGCCAAGTACTTGGCTTCAGTGGCGGTTTTAGCTTCCCGCACCAGCTGATCCTTAGCCTTAGCTACCTGCTCACGCTGACGCACATCGGTTTCCTCAGCGCTTTCGCGGGCCTGACGCTCCTGCTCAGCAAGCTCCTTACGGGCCGCAGCAACCTCCTGCTCACGCAGGCGAGCCGCCTCGCGACGGGCTGCTTCCGCTTTTGCCTTACGGGCGGCAATCTCAGCCTCACGCTTAGCTTTAGCTTCCTTGACGCTCTTGGCGGATCGGCCTACACCTTCAAGTTGCTCCTCTAGCTGGCTCACCCGCACAGCCAGAGCAGCATCATTTTTGGAGCTTACGCGACGTACGCGCACGTCACCGACCATAGCGGCCGCAAGCAGGGCCGCCGTCGGCAAAACCACAAACCAAGGCCAAGTAAAGACCCCAGCTAAAACCCCTAAAAGCACAGTTACGCCGGCTAAAGACCCCATCAAGATGCGGCGAGTTTTGGCAGCAGCTGAAGCTTTGGCCTGGTGAGCAGCCTGAGCCCGCTTTGCCTTCGCTAAATCACGCTCCAGGCGCGCGGCACGCACGTTCCTCACGGCAGGTCGATTCATGACCTTCACCTCCGGGCTAAAAATCAGCCTAGCAATATCATTATTATTCGCGTGACCTGGAGTTTTACCTGCCACCATAGCCGTATTTAACACACGTAGGTAGGGCGAGTAGCGATCCTGGTCATGCGAGTAGACTGCAAGCCTATCGCGCCTGTGCAAATGTGGCAGCAAATAGAACGAGATTGCGACCGCCAGCGCAAAACCAAGAACCGCCTGAAACACCATACGACTAAAAGTAAGGGTTTACACAGGAGGCATCCGGAAGTTTCGCGGCGTGTCGTTACTATTGCGTTACATATCTAAAAGTAGGCAATGCAATTGCGTCCCAGCATTAACTTGCGTAACTTCTTCGGGCACCACCGCAATAGCATTTGCATAGGCCAGGCCAGAAATAGTTTGCACCCCTGGAGCCTGCGTGGGGTGGGCCTGATAGCCAGTACTGGGGGCACCAGCTAGCTGAACCGGCACAAATTCACGCATCCCCGCCGGGCTAGACCAGGATGTAGAAACCGCCGCCGGCAGCGAGGGACGGTGGATATCCTGCCAGCCAGCAATCGAACGCAGCACCGGGCGCACAAACACCTCAAAAGCCATCTGAGCACTGACCGGGTCACCGGGCAGACAAAACACCGGAATACCGTCACCTAGCGTGCCCACACCCAGCTGGCGTCCCGGGCTCATCGCCACCGTGTCAAAACGCACCGTGCCCAGCGGCGAGAGCACCTCTTTCACCGTGTCACCCTGACCCACACTCAAACCACCGGTGGTGATCAGCAGGTCAGAGCGCACCAGCTGGTCCTCCAGGGTTTCGGTAAGGGCGTGGTACTCGTCGGGGACGGCACTTACCCGGAAAGGCTGCCCGCCGGCGTCGGCCACCGCTGTGGACAGGGCGTGACCGTTAGCGTCATACACGTCCCCCGGCTCAGCGCGCTGGCCGGGCTCAATCAGCTCGTCGCCAATAGAAACCACCACCACGCGCGGCACCGGGTGCACCGCCACGCGCTGGTGACCCAGCGAAGCCAGCAACGCCACCTGACGCGCCCCAATTCGGCTGCCCTTAGAAAGCACGGTAGCGCCAGCCTCAACATCCTCACCCAACATGCGCACCCGCTGACCAGCATTAACCTTACGGTTAATGGTCACCTGCGCCTCACCCCGGTCGGTGAACTGCCAGGGAACCACGGCGTCGGCCCCAATCGGCATGGGCGCACCAGAGTCAATCAGCACCGCAGTGCCGGGCACAAGATGAGTGCGGCGCACATCCCCCGCGCGGACGGCGTCGATCACATCCAGCACCACCGGCGTGGCCGGGGAGGCACTGACGCAGTCCTTGGCGCGCACCGCGTAACCGTCCAAACCGGCCAGATTCGCGGGGGGCATATCCACGTCAGAAACGATATCTGCAGCTAGCACCGTACCCACGGCGTCGGAAAGCACCACGTCAAGCGGCTCAGCAGCGTGGGCGACCTCAAGGCAGGCCGATAAATGTTCAGCGACGGTACGCATTTGAAACTCCTGTGGGGTCAGTGGCGCGACACTTAGGGATACTTTTAGGGTACCCTGGAAGTACGAGAAACCGGATCAAGTGAAGGGAACTCAATGACCGACACCGTAGTCGGATTGGACGTTGACGATCTTAAGGACCACCTGCGTTACAAGCTTCGCCGCACGCGCGCTGCGCACAGCCACCCGTCCCGCCGCCACGACGCCCGTTGTGCGGCTTTGGCCGAAAACGTCTTTCAGGCTTTAAACGGCGCTCAGGCCGTGGCCGCCTATGTGTCTGTAGGAGACGAGCCCTGTACTCGCCTACTTATTGATGAGCTGCACGCCGCCGGTGTGCAGGTGCTCCTACCTGTGCTTGGGCCCCACCTGTCGCGCAGCTGGGGCTGGTTCCGTGGTAGCGATGATCTGGCTACCCGCGCTCCCGGCCGTCCCCCCGAGCCTTCTGGCCTGGTGCTGGGGCCTGCCGCTATCACGCTGGTGCAAAGCGTATTGGTGCCGGCGCTGGCAGTTGACGCGCACGGCAACCGCCTAGGTCAAGGCGGCGGTTGGTATGACCGAATGCTGCCACTGGTTAACCCTGGTGTGGAGACTTTCGCGCTGCTGCACCCCAACGAGTATCTGACCGACACGGTCCTACCCACTGCCGAGTTTGACCGCCCGGTTAATGGCATTATCACCACGGAAGGCATCACCCGCTTCTAGTGGGCCTCGCCTGCGGGCTGCTCTTGCCTGGGTCCCGGCCGGCGCTGAGAGCTCCCCCGTTAACAGCGGGCCCACACACTATCCCCGCGTCCTTGGAACGTAAGTTCTTGGGCGCGGGGTGTTTTTTGCCGACGACGGCGCCGCTGCGGGCACTTTGCCGACGACGGCGTAGGGGCGCCTGCCTGCGCACTGCACTGCGGCTTGGGGCGCCGCTACTGGCGGCCAGGCCGCTTTGGTGCGGCCAGTGCTTTGGAGCGGGACGGTTTTACGCACCTGTGGATAAAAAATTTCCTAAATGCTGCCCATCCACAGCCGCCCAGCAGGCACTGGACTAAAAGCTAAACACTTGATTCATGCAACGCAAAACCGGCTCTGCCGTTCACTGCCAGGGGCTCAACCAGGAGTGGCTCAACCAGGAACTCGACGAACCCCAGCGCAGCTTTAGCCTGCGGTTTAACTCAGGGTTTAATGAGGCGGCAAGGCCCAGCCGGCTTGATGGCCAAGGACCCCAGCTCACACCCGGGCAGACCAGTAGTGATCAACTCCGTGACAGCCTCCAGCAAAAGGCTCAGCCAGCACCCGGGCAGATCAATCAGAGACACCAATTATCTAGGGCCTCTGGGCGCGGCCAACTATGGCTGCACCGGCGGCTAATCACCGTCTTAGCCGTGCTTTTATGCGCACTACTGGCAGTTCAGGCGCTGACTAACCCCAGCCAGGCAAAAGTGTGGGTGCTGCGCACGGACATGTCCTTAGGCCAAGTGATCACCAGCAGCGACGTCGTCCTAAGCAACCTGCCAACCTCGCCACCGCAAGCGATACGTACCTCCCCAGTGGGCCGAAAACTAAGCATTGACCTACCCAAAGGAACAGCACTGATTGAATCAATGCTTACCGGGCCGGCGCTCTCACATCTAGGCAAGCAGCAGCGGGTGGTGCAGCTGCAGATACAAACCGGCTCGCAGCTGGCGCGTATAGGCCAGCAGGTGGACATTGTGGGTTCGGTGGACGGTACCACTAATGGCGGGGTGGTTTCTAGTGATTCTAGTGACGGCGTATACTCCCGGGCCGGGGCGCAGGTATTGGCGCGGAAAGTCACAATTGTTGATGTAGAGCCGCCAAACAAAGCGAATCTCACCCAAACACAAGGGACTATGAGACTAATAACGTTTGCAGTTAAGGAAACTGAGGCTACGCTTTTATGCGGCGCGGCCTCCCAGGGCCCGCTTTCAATAGTGCTCAGACCCTGAAACGGGGTAGGCACACCCACTTCATAGGCACACCCACTTCACTTAAAACTTCAGGGGGAAAACCATGCTTAAGGGCTTCCGCGACTTTATTTCTCAGGGCAACGTAGTCGACCTAGCCGTCGCCGTTATTATCGGTAACGCTTTCAAGCCGATCGTTGACAAGGTAACCGCTTTCATCATGGGCATCCTGGCTCAGCTAATCGGTTCCCCGAACTTCGACTCCGTACTGCAGTTCAAGATTGACCCCAGCTCCAAGGAATACATCCAGCCCGGCGCCATCCTGACCCAGGGCATCAACTTCCTGCTGGTGGCCGCCGCTGTTTACTTCTGCATCGTGCTGCCCATGAACAAGCTGCGCGAGCGCAAGGCTGCCCAGGAAGCCGCAGCTCCGGCCGTTCCCACCGAGACCGAGCTGCTCAGCGAGATCCGCGACCTGCTGGCCAAGCAGAACTGATCTTCTCTTCGCATACACACAAGTACACACAGGTACATACAAAATCGTCCCTCGCCTATAAAAAATTCATGGGGTTTTATAGGCAAGGGACGATTTGTCAGTATTTGTAACCATCTAACTTTGCAGCCCTCTAACCTCTACCTCTCTATCCACTCCCCCAGCTCCCCCGCCGCGCAATGTCAGCCCTCACGCCACTAGTCCACACTCGCCGTACGCCGCGTGCCGCTGACCCACAGGTGCTACCAACACCTCAACGCGCGCCGAAGCACCCACCAGGGCACACTCCCCTCAGCGCTCACAGCCCACGCACGCCGCCGACCCGCGCGACCACCAGCCCGGCGCCGTCGCCAAACCCCACTGCCAAACCCCACTGTCAAGCTCCGCCGCCACTCCCCGCCGTCGCAGCCATACCTCACACCCAAGCCCCGCCCACCGCGCCGCCGTCAAGACCCGCCGACCCAAAAGCCGCACCCGCACCTAAAATTCCCCACCCTAAGCAAGTGACACTAAGGCGAGGGTCTGCAAAGATGAAGCTATGGCGTTTCCTAAAAAACATCTATCCGCCGGCGAGTACGTAGTTGACCACATGCACACCCACCCCAAAGTACTGGGTTGGCGCATCTTGGGCACCGTACTACTCATTACCGTAGCCATCATCGCCAGCGTAATTGCACCGCAGTCGTGGCAGCCTTGGGGACTTTACGCAATCTGGATCCTGGCGCTTATCGTGGCTTTCCCGCTAATGATCATCCCCTGGCTGGAGTGGCTAAATAAAACCTTCACCATCACCAACCGCCGCATCATCACCCGCAAGGGCATTTTCAACAAAGACGGTCACGACATCCCCCTATCGCGTATCTCTGACATCCGTTACGAGCGCGGCTGGACTGACCGCATTTTCGGTTGCGGCACACTGATTTTGGAAACCAGTGCCGAAAAGCCGGTGCGCCTAGAGGACATCCCCAAGATTGAGACCGTGCACGTGCGCCTGGCCAACATGCTCTTTGAGACTGACGCCGACGCCGACGACCGCGCCGCCGGTGGTTACGATCGCCCCGCAGATCCGCAGGCTCCGGCCGGACCGGGTGCTCGCGTCGAGGGCTGATTACATAGCAGCAGGCTAGACACTGTGGGGTCGTGGCGTGGGGTAGACCGCAGGGCAGCAGCCATCAATGCTTTGCGCGACTACTCGACGATGCAAACCATCATCGACACCACCGACGACGACCTCAAAGCCATCGCCGAAGATATCCCCACCGTCAGCTCACCCAAGCTGGATGGGATGCCTGGTGGTGGGTTCCAACCCCCACGGGGGCAGAGGAGAGGATCATGGCGCACCTGGAGCGGATTGATAACCGCCAGCGCCGCTACCTCCAAACGCCGGAGCAAAGCCCTCGAACACCTAGCCATCCTCCTCTACGGACGCTATAGCCCCCGCACCGCACCCAACTGCCCCTTCCTTCGGAACCAGAAATACCGCGTAAGCACCGTTGCGACTGACACGATTATGGGATAAGCCAAGTAGCCAATTCTGCCGTCGTGGAGGTAGTACGCGATCCGGCCTTGTACTACGGGCCCAGTACTCGCCACTGCCGTGAGCACCGTCAAGACGATAATGGAGGGCAGCCTCAATGTCGTGAAAAGCTTGCGGTTAGCAATCGCTGCGTAGCCAAGAACATTCAAGACTCCACTAATATCGAGCAGCACTAGACCAAACCACGTTATCTCACGCAGTGGCCCGACGTTTTTTCCACTCTCGATAAAAACTGCGTGCTGGTTTGCGATAAGCCAACAGTCGATAGCCACCAGCACAGCGAAAAGCAGCCCAAACTTCAGCACCTGGACGCCCTGAGGCGACAAAGCCTTCTCGAGCGCCCCTAAAGCTTCTCGCAGCAGTTGCCGTACCTGTTCCATACCTCTATGAGACCACAACACCCTGGAGAAAGCATGGCTCGTGATGGCACGAACCGGGGCGGACGCCGCGTCCGCGCAGGCACCAAACCCGAGCCCAGCGCTTACCTGGCTGCCCAACAGAGGGATGGCACCCAGCTTAGGGCGGATGAGATCTACCGTGAGACCTGGGAGTGGCTAGCCGACAACGGGTGCTGCGATCGCGTCCCCGTTTGTGGGGGTCTTGTTCGTTTCCCTATCATCATCCTGAATCCCCCTTTTGGGCCCTTACGGGCGTTCGCTAACGCAGCGGGCGCCCGTCTGTGTTTGTTAACACCTTTTTTGCACTTGATGCAAATATGCATTGGGTGCAAAATTGTTTCCCGTGAAACATTCTGTGAAACAACTTCACTGTCCGGTAGTGTTGGACACTGAAATGCCGCCTCACAAACGGCGTCGCTATAGGGCGATTCGCCAGGCTGCCGCCGAGTTGGTTCGCGAGCGTGGCTATGAGGCCATGACTTACGACGCCGTAGCTGAGCGCGCCGGGGTCTCACGTCGGACCGTTTTTAATTATTTCCCCACCAAATTCGATCTAATTAAAGTCTGGCCCACGCTCGACGCTAAAGCCTTCGCTCATATCGCTACCAATAGCGAAAATTTCCTAGCAGATCTGCGTGAACTGCTGCTTGAGCGTGCCAGGCACCTTGACGGCGACCGGGCAGAATTTTTGTTACAGCGCGAAATTGCCGCAACCGACCCGGAAGTTCACAACCGCATCGACGCAGCAATTCGCAACTCTTTTGAGTCACTGCGCCCAGCCTTAGCTCAGCGCACCCAGCTCAGCGAAGATGACTCTCGACTACGAATGGCGGTCTACCTGATGCTGGCCATTGAGCGCGCAGCTTTCGATGAGTGGCTAGATAACGACGCTTTCAGCTCTGCCACTTTAGAAGAGGCCATTGATCACACCTTGGCTTTGATGGTCTCCCTTGTTGGCTCAGGGACTGACCTCCCCCCAGTAGCCAAGCCGAGCCCTGCCGTCGAACCTAAAAAGATTAACCAAGCCAAACGCAAGAAGCAGGAGAAGGAAGGAAAATGAGCACACAAAAGCACGCGAGCGCACTCGCACCAGCCGCCGCGCCCGCATCGACCTCAGCCCAGGCTGCCACGCCCGCATCGACCTCAGCCCAGGCTGCCACGCCCGCACAAACAGGCGCAGTAACACAAACCAGCTTTAAGCCAGACCGCCGTTTCTGGGCGGTATATGTGGCTTTGCTGCTGGTGATGTTCTTGTCAGCCATGGACCAGACCATCGTAGGCACGGCCCTACCCACAATCGTGGGTGAACTGGGCGGCGCCGAGCACATGTCGTGGATTATCACCGCCTACACCCTGGCCATCACGGTTGTTATGCCGCTTTACGGCAAGCTAGGTGACCTGGTGGGCCGCAAGAACCTGTTCTTGGTGGCTATCGGCACCTTCCTGCTGGGCTCTACCCTGTGTGGTTTTTCTACCGACATGACCCAGCTTATTATTTTCCGCGCCCTACAGGGCGTGGGTGCTGGTGGCCTGATGATTTCCTCGCAGGCGGTTATGGCTGACCTGATCCCGCCGCGTTACCGTGGCAGCTACGGCGCCCCGATTGGCGCCATGTTCGGTATCGCTTCGGTACTGGGTCCGATCATTGGTGGCTGGCTGACTGACTCTGTGTCTTGGCGTTGGACTTTCTGGATCAACCTACCCCTGGGCGTAATTGCTTTCACCGCCATGGCGCTAACCCTGAAGCTACCTAAGCACAAGCTGACCGCCCCCATTGACTGGCTAGGTTTAGTGCTTATGGATGTTGCGGCGGTGGCGATCGTTTTGGTGGCTACGTGGGGCGGTAGCGAGTACGCCTGGTCTAGCCCGGTGATTATTGGTATGGGTGTGGTGGGCTTGGCCTGCCTGGTGGCTTTTGTGCTCGCAGAGCGACGCGCGGTTGAGCCGATTTTGCCCTATGAGGTGATGACTAACCGCACCTTCGTCCTGGCCACGCTGATGTCCATGCTGTGCATGGGGGCCATGTTTGGCGCCACCTTGTACCTGCCTACTTACCTGCAAATGGGTTATGGATATTCGGCCACGGTTTCGGGGCTTTTGCTGGTGCCGATGACGCTGGGCATGTTGGCTACCGGTATTTTTTCTGGCATAGCCATGAGCCGCACCGGCCATTACAAGATCTACCTGATCATTGGCCCGATCGTTGCGGCAGCTGGCACTTTGGGGATGTCCCAGCTGGATGTTCACAGTCCGGTTTGGCTTATTACCCTGTATGCCACGGTTATGGGTGCTGGTATCGGCTTCTTCTTCCAACTGATCACCACCCTGGTGCAAAATGACGTCAGCCCCCGCCACGTTGGTACTGCCACCAGCGGTAATAACTTCTTCCGCGAGATTGGCTTGTCTTTGGGTGTGGCCGCGATGGGTACTGCCTTCTCCAGTGGCCTGAAGGACAACCTGAGCGAGAAGATGCGCGCCTTGCTGGCTAACGCTGACCCGGCCACGCTTAAGCAGATGGCGGCTTTCTCTAACGTTGGTGGCGGGAAGGGCACTTCTGGCCTCACCCCCGCCATTGTTAAGACATTGCCGACGCCGTTGCGTAACGTGGTGGTGGAATCTTACGCCGACGCTTTGATTCCGATCTTCGCCTATTTGGTGCCCACCTTGCTACTGGCCGCCGTGTTGGGCGCGCTCTTCCGCAAGAAGGAGCTGAGCACTAAGGCCGCCTTGCAGCTGCTGGAAGAAGAGGAGGCCGCCGCATCTAAGGATGGCGCCGCTGGTGAGGTTGCGTCTGCTGGTGACGCTGCGCCTGCCGCTTCGGTATCTGCCGACGACGCCGTTGCGGCTAGCCCGGTTGTGGGCGCCGCCTCTGAAAGTACCGCTCAAGACAGCTCCAACGACACCCCGCCCGCCCAGAAAGCTGCAGCCTCGACAGCCGACCACTAAACCAGGCCGCCCGGCCCTTAAACCGGCAACCCAGGCCGCCCGGCCCTGCGCCCGCGAGCGCTAGCGGCTAGCGCAGGGCGAGCCTTGGCTCCCCAGCCGGCCTAACCGGCTGTACACGCAAAGAGTGCCCACTCAAAACTGCGTCACCACCTGGTGGCGCAGTTTTTGTGTTTTACCGCCCCGGCGTCACTTAACCCGCTCCACTCACTACTTAACCCACTCCCCTTGGCCGTGACACAATACGCATATGGAGTTCCGCTCAGTTTATGATCAAGGCTTTGCCCGTATCGCGGCCGTAACCGCCCCCGTAGCGCCTGCTAATCCAGCTAAGAATGCGCAAACTACCATTGATTTGCTTCACGAAGCCCAAGCTCAGGGCGTAGCTGTGGCCGTGTTCCCGGAACTCAACCTCACCGGTTACGCCATCGATGATCTTTTCCTGCAGGAAGTACTGCTAGAGCAGACTCTGGCCGCAATTGAGTCGGTGCGTCAGGCCAGCGCCGAGCTAACTGTCATGGCAGTGGTGGGAGCCCCGCTACGCCAGGGCAACCGCCTATACAACTGCGCGCTAGCCATCCAGGGTGGTCGCGTTTACGCCGTCGCCCCCAAGACTTTCCTGCCCAACTACCGCGAATTTTACGAAAAGCGCCACTTCGCCTCTGGCGCCAGTGCCGCCACCACCTCTATCACCCTGCCCGGGGTGGGTGACGGCCCCACCCGGGACGACGCCGTCGCCGCCTCCCTCGCAGCCGCCCAGGACGACGCCGTAGCCGCCTCCCCTGCAGCCACCCCGGCCACGCCTACAGCCAACCCCGTAGCCAGCCCGGACTCCCCCGCAGCTGCCCAGGTGAGCCCGAGCGGCGCCGTCGTGCCTTTTGGTAACAAGCTGCTCCTAGACTTCCCCCATATCCCGGGCATGGTGTTGCACATGGAGGTGTGTGAGGACCTGTGGGTACCGGTGGCGCCCTCCGCCCAGGCTGCCCTGGCGGGCGCCAATGTGCTGGTGAACCTGTCGGGCTCGCCCATTACTGTGGGCCGCGCCGACGACCGTGAGCTGCTGGCCCGCTCAGCCTCCCTGCGCTGCAACGCCGCCTATGTGTACGCCGCCGCCGGTGAGGGCGAGTCCTCCACGGACCTGTCGTGGGATGGGCAAACCATGATCTATGAGCTGGGCGAGAAGCTGGCTGAAACTGAGCGTTTCCCGCAGGGCCCGCGCATGGCGGTAGCCGACGTCGATATCCGCACCCTGGCCTCAGAGCGACTACGCCAAGGCAGCTTTGACGACAACCGCGTTGAGCAGCAGGGCACCGCCAGCGACTACCGCACCATCTCGGTGCCGCTAGTGCCCACCCGCGCCGACATTGGTTTGCGCCGCCCGCTAGACCGCTTCCCGTTCGTGCCAGACGACCCGGCGCGCCTAGCCCAGGACTGCTATGAGGCCTACTCGATCCAGGTGTCCGGGCTGGAGCAGCGCCTGCGCGCTATCGGCAACCCCAAGCTGGTGATCGGGGTTTCTGGCGGCCTGGACTCCACCCATGCGTTGATTGTGGCCGCGCGCGCCATGGACCGCCTGGGCCGCCCGCGCAGCGACATAATCGCCATCACCATGCCCGGTTTTGCCACCACCGCCGGCACCAAGCGCAACGCTATCGACCTGGCCACCCGCCTGGGCTGCACTTTTGAAGAAATCGACATTCGTCCCGTGGCCACGCAAATGCTTAAAGACATGGGCCACCCCTTCGGACGCGGCGAGGAGGTCTACGACGTCACCTTCGAAAACGTTCAGGCTGGTCTGCGCACCGACTTCCTGTTCCGTATCGCCAATGAGCGCGGCGGGATTGTGCTTGGCACCGGTGACCTAAGCGAATTGGCGCTGGGTTGGTGCACTTTCGGCGTGGGCGACCAGATGGCCCACTATGGCGTCAACGCGGGCATCCCCAAGACCCTGATTCAGCACCTGATTCGTTGGGTGGTGGCGGAAAAGATTTTCGACGACGCCGTGGGTGCCACTTTGCTTTCGGTGCTGGACACTGAGATCAGCCCTGAACTGGTTCCTAGCAAGGAGGGTGAGCCGATCCAGTCCACCCAGGCCAAGATTGGCCCCTACCCGCTGCAGGACTTCACCCTGTTCCAGGTGCTGCGACGCGGGGCGCGCCCCAGCCGCATTGCGTTCCTGGCTGAGAAGGCCTGGCATGACGCCTCCACGGGCCACTGGCCAGTAGGGATTCCTGAAAGTGAACAGGTGGCCTACCAGCTGCCCGAGATCCGCAAGTGGCTGGAGCTGTTCATTAAGCGTTTCTTCGCCAACCAGTTCAAGCGCTCCACCCTGCCTAACGGCCCCAAGGTGGTAGCTGGCGGCACTCTCTCGCCGCGCGGCGACTGGCGGATGCCTTCTGATGCTTCCGGGGCGGCTTGGCTGTCCGAGCTAGAGCGCAACGTCCCCAAGGAGTAAGTGCCAACCAGGGCCTTAGCCCAGGCCGGCTGCTAAGCGGCTGAGCCCGCCCAGGCCGGGCAGGTTCAGCCGCGTTTTGTTTAAAGTTTTGGAGGTTTTGGTGCAGTTACTGGCAACTGACTTGGATGGCACTTTATTTAGTTCCCCTAACACTGTGGGGGAGGCAAACACGGCGGCCTGTGCGCGTTGGCGGGCGGCTGGAAACGTGTTGGTGCCCGCCAGTGGGCGCAGTTTGAGCCTGGTTTCGCGCCCGCTAGGGCTGCAGCAGCTGGCTTATGACTACACTGTTTGCGCTTCTGGCTGCGTGGTGGCCGACGGCGAGGCTAACGTGCTCTATAACCGCACTATTGCGCCAGCTCAGCTGGAGGCGGTGCTGCGGCCCCTGTTAGAACGTGAAGATTGTAGCTTCTACTGCACCACGCCGCAGGCAGACTACATTGTTCACGACGCCACCGGTCACCTGGCTAAATTCAGCACTGACCGGCCCGAAAACGGCTTTGTGTGGTCCAGTCTGGATGAGGTGTTGGAGCGCGGCTTAGAGGTTTCCTCAGTGCCGGTTTATATTCCCAACCCGCACACTGCCGACGCCCTGTCTGCCCAAATCAGCCAGGAGTTCGCGGGGCAGCTAGATGCCCCGCGTTCCACCAACTACCTTGATGTGGTCCCACATGGAGTCACCAAAGCCACTGCTTTGCAGTGGCTGGTGCAATCCCTGGCCGCCGCAGGCAGGCCGGTGGCCCGCACTGCGGCGGTGGGTGATTCTTGGAATGACTTACAGCTACTAGCTAGCGCCGATACGGCTGCCGCCATGGAAAACTCTGTGGATGGCCTGCGTGAAGCGGCCGGTGGTCACAGCGTGCCTAGCGTGGCAGCCTATATCGATCAGTTGCTGGCGTAGCGGTAAACGTTGGTTTCGCGCAGCTCGAAGCCGCAGCGTCGGTAGAGACGGTTAGCGGCTTCACGGCTGGGGCGGCTGGTTAGGTCAACGGTGCGCGCGCCAATCTTCTGGGCGTGTGCCACGGCGGCCTCAACCAGCTGCTGGCCTGCACCCATGCCGCGTGTGCCGGCGTCGACCACCACATCCTCAACCCAGGCGCGCACGCCGGTGGGGATAGCGAAGGTGGCCAGGGAGAGCATACCTAGGATGGTGCCGGCCTCAACCTCGTTGCCGTCGGCAGCGATGACGGGCTTGTCCGTGCGGAAAACGAACAGGTAGACACTGTCCTGGTCTACCAGGGCCTGGGTCTGCTGGGCGGTGAGGGGCTTGGCGCTGCGGCTCAGCTGCGGGATCAGACGCTCCATGGCAGCTACCAGCTCGGGGGAAGACTGCTCGATCAGTTCGACGCTCATATTTGCCTTTCAAATTTACTTTGGCTGGCTTTAAGCCTAACGCCTGGCGTAACTAGCGCACTACCCCACGCCGCCACAACACACTTTTACAGGGCCTGAACGGCTTACAGGGCTAAGGCGGCTTACAGGCCCAGGGCGGCGCGTTCTTCGCTACCCACCCAGTAGCGGGTGTTCTCCAGGGCGCGGAACCAGCGGGCCAGCGCCGGCCAGAAGCTGATTGAGGGCGAGCCCAGCCCCTCACGGGTGGAGTACTCGTAAGACTGGATCTGGGTGAACAGCAAGATGTCAGCAGCGGTGGGATTATTGCCGCACAGGTACTGGCCCACGGCGGTCACAGCAGCCAGGTAGGGCATCTCAGAGAAGGTCATGACGTCCTCGCGGGCAGCCTCCATGCCGGTGGCATGCGCCAGCAGCGTGTCAATCACGTCAAAAGCGGTGAATAGGGTCAGCACCCCGGCGTCAACTAGTTCAGTGTCGCCGTCGGCGTGAATAATCTTGCCCTGAGGGGCGGATACATGCTCATCTAGCCAGCGCTGCCAGGCGTCAATGGCCAGGCGGTAGGGCTCAGGGTAGAGATCGGGGGCACTGGCAATATGGAACGGCTTCCAGGCCGTAGCCAGGTCAAAGAGCAGGTCAGCAGAGGAGTCCATAACCACTTCCCCACTGGCCAGTTCAACCAGGGCGGGAATGGTAGGCGGCGGGGTGTAGCCGGGAGTGCTGGCGTAAACCTCAGCCACTGAGGTGGCGTGTAGTACCGGGTCCTCGCCGGGTAGACCAGAGCCATCAGTTAGCTGCCAGTAGCCGTCCTCGCCACGACCGTAGCTCCAGGCCACACGCAGAGCGTTGGTTAGGCCTAGTAGTCGACGGGCAATTAGTACGCGGCGGCAGTAAGGGCAGGCGCCGCTAGCAACCAGTCGGTATCGCCCCGGTCCAGGTGCAAGTTCAGAACCAAAACGTTTATGGGCACTAATCGGCATCCCATTCTCCTTATCCCAAAGGTCAACTTGACCTGACCCAACAGCCATACAGCGCAAGAACGTGGCGCTGCCCACTAAATTAATGTTACGGTGGCAGACCTGTTGTGACTAGGGTTTAGGCGGCTCGTAAAGCAGTCGCGCGCTTAGCGCGGCGCTGAGCCTGAATAATTGGGTCAGGAACTGGTACAGCAGTCACCAGCGCCTGGGTGTAAGGATCACTGGGGGCGGAGAGTACCTTGGTGGTTTTGCCGGCTTCCACCACCTGGCCTTGACGCAGCACCACCACCTGGGAGGCGACCTGCTCCACCACGGCTAGGTCGTGGGAGACAAACAGGCAGGCAAAGCCAAGTTCGCGCTGCAAGCTAGCTAGCAGCTCTAGCACTACAGCCTGCACCGATACGTCCAGGGCACTAGTGGGTTCATCGGCGATCAGTAGCTGCGGCTGCAGCGCCAGGGCACGCGCAATAGCCACCCGTTGACGCTGTCCACCACTCATTTCATGGGGATAGCGCTGAGCCATCGACGCCGGCAGGCGCACCGCCTCAAGCAGCTCATTTACCCGCTGGCGCCGCTGGGCGTTAGTCAGGTTGGTGTGTAACTGTAGCGGCTGGCCAATGGAGGCCCCCACTGAGCGGCGCGGGTTTAGCGAGGAGGCCGGGTTTTGGAACACGATGCCGGTTTGGCTGCGCACTCCCCGCAGCTTGCGCCCACTAGCCCCAGCTACTTCCAGGCCATCTACCTGCACTGAGCCGGAGTGGATAGGCACCAAGCCGGTGAGTGTGCCAGCAATGGTGGATTTGCCTGAACCAGATTCACCCACCAGGCCTAGAACTTGGCCGCGCGCAATATCGAAGCTAACCCCGCGCACCGCGTGCACCTGGCGACGCCCATTGCGGTAGACAACGTCTAGATTTTCGATATGCACCAGTGGTTGGGCACTATCGCCCACCTGGGAGGCAACGCTATCGCCCTCACTAGCGGCGTCGTCGCTGTTAACTGCGGCCACCTTAGCGAGGCCGGCGCCAGACACAGCCGCGCCGCCGTCGCCAGCATCAGTGTCAGCGCCGCTACCCGCGCCGCCACGCAAGCTATTTAGACGCGGCACCGCAGCCAACAGCTGACGGGTGTAGTCATGGCTAGGAGAAGCAAAAATAGTGCGCACATCGCCGCGCTCAATGATTCGCCCATGACGCATTACCGCCACCGCGTCGGCCACATCGGCCACCACCCCCATGTCGTGGGTGATTAGCAGTACCGCCACGCCTTCACTGGCCAGTTGGCGCAGCAGATCCAAGATCTCGGCCTGCACGGTTACATCCAGGGCGGTGGTGGGCTCGTCAGCAATCAGCACGCTGGGGTTATTGGCGGTGGCCAGAGCGATGCAGGCGCGCTGCAACTGGCCACCGGAAAGCTGGTGCGGGTAGGAGTCAGCGATCCGCTCAGTTTCACGCTGGTCCCCGCCCAGCCCAGCGCGGCTAAGGGCGTTAAGCACCTGGGTGCGCACGGCGCGGCGCTGGCGAGCCGTAGTACGTTTGCCTTTACCCTCGCCGTGGATAGCAATGGCTTCGGCGATCTGGTCGCCGATGGTAAACAGCGGATCCAGGGCGGTGGTGGGTTCTTGGAAGATCACGCCCACATGTTCGCCGCGCACCTGATCCAAAATTTCACGCGCAGCCCCCACCAGTTCCTGGTTTTGGCGGCAGCAGTCCAGTACGGCACTGCCGCTAACTAGCGCATTAGCTGAAAGTAGCCCCAACGCCCCCATGGCGGTCACGGATTTACCTGAGCCGGACTCGCCCACCAGCGCCAACACTTGGCCCTTAATTAGGTCCAGGTTGATCTGCTGGCTGGCGACGACGTCCTCGCCGCCTTGGGCGGGGAAGGTTACGCCAAAGCCGCGCAGGCAAAGCACCGTTCCAGGCGCCGGCTTTTCAAAGCCGGCAGCGTCCACCTGAGTGGTAGCCTCCTGAACGCCGTCGTAGACAGTGTCTACAACTGCCCCCTGGGCGTTAGCAGCCTGGCCGCCAGCCTCGCCGCCGGGCAGCAGCTCGGCGTCTGCGCCCGCGCCACTAGGGCGTTGGGAACTACTTTCGATGCTCATCTCTATTCGACCCCTAGTACCAGGTAGTTCGGGTATGCCGGGTAGGGCTCCACATAGAAGCCGGTAACCTTCGAGCCGCGCAGGAAGGAGTTGCGGCGGTAGGCCAGCGGCACGGCGGGAGCGTGCTGGGCAATCTGCTTGTCGACGGCGGCCCAGGCAACCTTGGCCTTGGCCGGGTCTAGCTCAGCTGAGGCCGCGTCAATAGCCTTGTCGACGGCGTCATCCTTAAAGCGCGAGGCGTTAATGCCACCGTTACCGATCTCGCTGGAGGCAAACAGCGGCTGTAGGTTAGCGGCCGGGCTGGGGTAGTCCGGGTTCCAAGACATTAGCGTCAGGTCGTAGGAGGAACCGTCAGAGTTAGTGGAACGCTCGCTGGCGGTGTCGGTTTCAACCGGGTCAATGCGAACCTTGAAACCGGCCTTGGTTAGCGACTGCTGCACTGCCTCAGCCACGGCCACCTGAGCCTGGCCATTGGGGGTGAGCAGCACCAGCTCGGGCACGTTCTTGCCGGCGATCAGCTGCTTGGCCTTGTTTACGTTGTAGGGGTACAGGTCGTATTCCTTACGTCCCTCAATGCCGGGGGTGATGTAGGTGGTGGCCTTGAGACCACCTAGCTGACCACCCAGGGCCTGCACCACGGCGTCCTTGTTGACCGCGTAGTTGATGGCCTGACGCACAGCCAGGTCCTTTACGCGCTCAGTGTTGATAGCCAGGTACAGCAGCGGGCCGGCGCTGGAGGTAGCCAGGCGGGCCTTAGCCTTGGGGTTGGCGGTGATTTCCGCTAGCTGGGCAGCGGCCACGCGCGAGGAGCTCATGGAGGTGGCAGCTTCACCGGCGTCGGCAATGATGGACTTGTTAGCCACGGATTCATCCTGACCCAGCTTGAACACCACCTTGTCGGGCAGGGCGCTACGCAGCGGGTCGCTCTTGGCCTCCCACTTGGGGTTGCGCTCCAGGGTCACCGAGACGCCCTGCTTGTAGTCCGCCACCTGGTAGGGGCCGGAAGCTACCGGCTTACGGGTGTAGGTGGACGGGTCGTCACCGGTGGGCACGGGCGAGAAGGTGGGGGTGGACACTACCCACGGCCAGTCACCGTAGGGGCGCACCAGCTTGAAGGTAATGGTGTAGTCGTCGGGGGTGCCGATCGAGTCCAGGTGCTTGCCGTTGTAGGGGCCCTGGTAGTTCTTACCACCCTCTAGCAGGGTCTTGTGGTAGCCCAGACCACCGGAAAGCGAGGGAGCGAAGGAGCGCTCAATGCCGTACTTGATCAGCTTGGTGGTGATCTCCTGGCCATTTTGCATCTTCAGGCCCTTCTTAATGGTGAAGGTCCAGGTCAGGCCATCTTCAGAGACCTTACCGGTGTCGTTGGCTAGGTCACCAACCAGTTCAACCGGCTTACCCTCAACCAGGCGCAGGCCCACTAGGCGGCGGTGTACCAGCGGCAGGGAGGTGATGGGCAGGGACTGGCTCTTGGCCGGGTCCCAGTTAATGTCGGTGGAGGAGCTGAGTACCGTCAGGGTGCCGCCCTTCTTAGCGGTGGCCGACGCCGCCGCCCCCACCTTGTCCGAAGAGTTGGCGCCACATGCGGCTAGCACCAAACCCATAGCGCCCATACCGGATGCGCTTAGCAGACCACGACGAGAAATATTGGTTTTAACCCAAGCCGGAGCCGATAGGTTCTGGGACATTTCGAGTCCTTTCTTATGGTGCTTAAACCTGTAGTTGTTTCTACTAGGTTCTACTCGCTCAGGCGAGAAATCTGTGTGTTGTGGAAAGTAGACGGTAGCTGTTAGCTGCACGTCGGTTGTGAAAGTAAGTTCCAGGTTTAGATGCGCGGATCAACTAAAGTAGCGACGGCGTCGGCAATTAAGTTCGCGACCACCACGAATGCCGCTGCTACTAGGGTAACTCCCATGATGACCGGGATATCTGTGGTGCCCACAGCATCCATTAGTAAGGCTCCTAGTCCCTGCATGGAAAATACTCGTTCAGTAATCACCGCACCACCCAACATAGACCCAAAATCTAGGGCGAAGAAGGTAATGATGGGCAGAGCAATGTTGCGCATGACGTGGCGGCCAATCACTACCCGCTCAGGTAGTCCCTGGGCACGTAGGGTACGCACATAGTCTTCTTGGAGGTTGTCGAGCATGTCTGAGCGCACCAGGCGCGCATACATGGCGGCGGAGATAATCGCCAGTACGGTCCAGGGTAGTACCAGGTGCCACAGCCAGCCCACGAAGTCTTCAGTTAGCGGCACATACCCGGCCACCGGCACCATATCTAGGGTGAAACCAAAGATTAAGATGCCCAGCAAACCAATCAGGTAGGTGGGGGCGCTAACCCCAAAAACTGTTCCGGCCATGATGAAACGGTCAGTGCGTGAGCCTCGGCGTAGCGCGGAAATAATTCCGGCACCTACCCCAACTACCAGCCAGAGCACGGCGGCACCTACAGCAATAGACACTGTCACCGGCAGGCGACTAGTGATTAGTTCGCTCACTTGGGCGTTGAGACGGAAGGAGTAACCCAAGCAGGGGGCGTTGCAAACAATCATGTCTGCGCCGCTGCCGAAAGTGCGGCCGGTGAAAATCCCGGACAGGTACTGCCAAAACTGGACATACCAGGGCTCATCTAGACCCATATAGGCCTGGGCGTGGGCTAGGTTCTCAGCAGTACAGGGCTTGCCACAAACCAGCAGGGCCGGGTTTGAGGGCCACAGTGAGAAGATCGCGAAAGTAATTAGGGTGACGATTACCAGCACCAAGATGGCTTGGAAGGTGCGGGAAATTAAGAAACGAGTCCGTCCCATCACTGCTCTCCCGTCTTGGGGTCCAGTGCGTCGCGTAGCGCGTCACCGAACATGTTGAAACCCAGCGTTACCAGGAACAGGGCGGCGCCCGGCCATAGCAGATACCAGGGGTCAGTGTTTACCCAGGCCACTGCCGAGCCGATAGTGCGTCCCCATGACGGCGTCGGCGGACTAACCCCTACCCCCAGGAAGGACAGGGCAGCCTCCGCACCAATCTTGCCGGGGATAGAAATGGTGGTGAAAACAATCAGGGTGGAGACCAGGTTAGGCATGATCTCGCGGCTAAGGATGCGCCAGTTGCTGGCCCCCATGGCCCGGGCCGCTTGCACGAAGGTGCGGTTGCGCAGGCTCAGGGCGTGTGAGCGCAGCACGCGGGCGGTGGAGGTCCACCCCAGGATGCCGATGATGGCGATCATTACGGGCACGCGCGGCACATTGGAGGGGATCAGGGCGGAAACCGCAATCATGAACACCAGGTGCGGAAAGCCCATGGTGACGTCGGTTAGGCGTGAGATGAGCCCATCCCACCAGCCGCCTAGGTAACCGGCGCTAACCCCCAAAATAATGGCAATCAGCACCGAAACAATGGTGGCTCCCAGGCCAATGGTGTAGGAGGTGCGCGTCCCTTCCACCACAATGGCTAGCAGGTCGCGCCCGGTTTGGGGCTCAACTCCTAGCGGGTGGGCCAGGCTGATACCGCCCATGAACCCCTTGGGCACGCCAGAATCATCCAGCAGCTGCAGGTGGTATTCGGTGGCGGAAATGCCTAGGGCTTTGGTGATCCATGTGGCCGTCAGGGTTACCAGCGTGGCGACGACGACGATCAGCCCGCCAAATAGGCCCCATTTGTCGCGTTTAAGTCCGCTCCAGACATAGCTGGCACCAAATTGACGTTGCGGTCGGACGGCTTCTTCTGTGTGCACTTGGCACCTCACTTAAAGGTTTTAGGGTTGGAAAATTGACTGTGGCCATCAACGGCAACAGCACATACACATCCCGCAAACCTGGGTCACTAGACCGTCTCCTTTAAGTGGTTAGTCATTAAAATCTAACTAAGTTGTTGAACTGTGAATAACGTTAGCCTGTGCTAAAACATGCTGACAACCCATCTATCGCTTTTAGTGCCGCTATTCACAGATTAAACCCGGTGGTTTACCGGTAAAAATGTGCCCCGCAGGGCTTGCCTGCGGGGCACAACTAGGTTTTAGAAACCGCTTTATTCTGGGCCAAACTCGCTGTCTAGCAGGTCGCTTTGTTCGTCGCAGAACTCTAACGCCGGGTGGTCTCGATATTTGGGACTGTCCAGCATGGCGCGGATCTTGGCGATAGCGGCGCGGGCCTGCTCTACCTGACCTAGCGCCATGTGGCAGCGCACCACCATGGCCATTGCGCGCGGGGCCTGGTACAGATCCTCGTCGCTCATAAAGCTCTCATAGGAAGCCTGAGCGTGTTCTAGACACTGGCTAATTTCCTCGCAGTTCCAGCAGATCACCGCGAAGTCGTAATGCCACGAACCCATTTCGTATTCGGGCAGGTAACGCGGGCTGGCCGGCTGGGCCTGGGCTAGCTTACGGGCGCGCTCCATCAGCTCAGCGGCCCGGTCAAAGTTAGCGCGGCGCTGGGGCAGGGTGGGGCTTTGCACCAGGTCGCCAGCGGCGCGGCGTAAGGTGCGTTCACAGTCAATGCACTCGTCAGGAGTTTTTAGCTCATAGCCGTCAACCAGGCGCATCAAAATCCCAAAGGCGCGCGTAAACTCGTTGTTTTCTTCGCAGCAGCTGGCCGCATACTCTAAAGCGCTCTCCCAGGCTTTGGTGTTGCCTTGGGCAGCCTCAAATTCGGCGGTTTTTTCGAAGTTATCGGCAGCCTCCCCCAGCTCACCCATGGCCATCTGTACCTGGGCTAGGGTGCGCACAAAGTGGTGGCGGATAGCTGGCAGATCACGCGAGTCCAGCAGGTTCAGGCCAGATTCAATGATTTCAGCGCTTTCTAGGTAGCGCCCATCTTGACCTAGGGCCTGGGCCAGGAACAGTAGGGAGGTCAGTGCCCGATCCATCTGCCCAAGCGTCAGGCACACGTTAACCATTTCGCGGCACTGTCGCACAGCTTCTTGGTATTCACCCATAGACACACTGGCCCTGGCAATCACCAAGCGGGCGTTTAACACAATGCGCGGCGGGCAGGGGTCATAGCGGCGCATTAGCTCATCGGCTAGGGCGCAGGCGTCATAGACCTTGCCGGTAGCGCGCTGATATTCAGCCAGGTCAATATCCAAAATGTCTTTGATCTGCATGACTGACTGGCCCTGCCCCGCCTCCAGGTTTAGTGGGCGCTGGGCAATGGTGCGTCGTAGCTCTAGGCACTTTGCGGCTAGGTCTTTGTCTTCTAGCTGCAGGGATGTGCCAATCAGGCTGCCGGCAATGGAAAACAGGAAACTGTCAAAGTCCTTTTGCCGCTCGCGCTCTTCACAGCCTCGCTCAACCATGTCAGCGGTGAGCTGGTAGAGGCTTTCAAGTTTCTGTTGGCGTTTGGTGCGCTTGTCAACATTGGAGTCTTCATCTCCGCTCATCTGCTCTAGGCTCAGCTCAGAGTCAATGTCGGAGATTTCAAAGGCCACCAGGTAGGACTCGTCAAAAGCTACTCGGCCGGCGCGCTTGTTTTTGAGCTTGGCTAGCAGGCCCCGGCTGGCTTCCTGGGAGTTCAGCCGCTCTAGTACTGCTTCACGCGCCCGCGCCCGCCAGGTAATGGCCCTTTGGGGGTCTAGCAGGGCACTGTGAATACCGGCTAAGGACACGTATTTAACCACTGGATCAATGTCCATGGCTTCAATGGCTTCAGCGTAACCAGGGGTGATTAGCTGGTCCATTAGGTATTCAAATTCCAGGTCGGTGCCGATATCAAAGAACTGGGCGATGTAGCGCTCCATGGCCTGGTTGACGTCGGTTACCGGCTTGGGTCGGCTCAGGTCTACCGCCGGGTAGGGAGCTAGTTCGTCATCTTTAAGGGGGCTGAGTTTTTGGTTGGGGCGCGCGGGGGCCTCAATGGTTTCCAGTCCGCCTTTTTCACCAAGGGCGACGCCGTCAGGCAGTTCTTCGCCGATCTCTAGTAGGTCTACGCCCAGGGAGGCGAAGCTGTCGTCGGCGTCGCCTAGGTTTTTGAAGGTTTCGCGCTCTAGGCGAGTGCGGGTGGTGTCGGTGAAGAAGCTGTTTTGGTTGCGGGCGTCGAATTTTGCGGCTAGATCGTAGGCCCACTGGGTGAGGCCTTCGTAAAGCTGCGCCATGGTGGTTTGGGAGGTAATTTCCATCCCTGGGCACCACATGTTTTTGGTGTCGACGTCGATACTAACTAGCCCCTGCCCCTGCCCGGCCGCCACTGACTCGCGGGCTACCAAAGCTGCGCCAACTAGTAGCTCCCACAGGGCGTAGGCACTGTCTACCGCCTTGATTAGGGGCAGGGTTTCACGCAGGGCCCGCAGGCCCCTAGCGAGGTGCCCAGATAGGGCCAGGTATTGCAGGTGCAAACCTAGTTTGACGGCGTTGCCGGGGTCGCGGCGCGATACCCGGTAGGAGCGTAGGTGTGCATCCCAGGCATCCTTGGGCCGGTTGGTGTAAAGCATGGGTAGCAGGGCGCGCGCCTGGGTGGCTTGAGGCTGGTCAGCGCACCCGAGGGCGCCGCCTAGCATCGGGATGGTGGCGCTAAGGGCCAGCTGCCAGTCTTCGACGGCGGTAGCGTAGTCCACCTGAATTTGCAGGTCGCAGGCGGGGCAGTCAGAAAACTCGTCGGTGGGGGTGGCACGCCAGGAGGTTAGCTGCTCATGGGCCAGCTCTAGTTCACCCAGGCTCTGGTACATCCACACCCCAATGCCGTACACCGTGTGGGAGCTAAGCCCCTGCTCATGGTAGAAGTCGCTAAATTGCTTAAATAGCGCTTCTATCTGGGAGCGTTTAATATCGGGGTTTTTACACACCATTTCAATGATCCACTTGTACTGCCAGCGCAGCGTGTCCAAGCGCTCCTCATCGAAATACTCGGGGTGGTTTTTGTACAGCGCCAAGCACCAGGAGAAAGGTGCCATGGCTTTCCAGCGTTCACTGCCTTGCACATAGGCCTCAACTAGTAGCTGATGGGCTTCTAGCTGCAGGGCAGTGTCATCAATGCCCAGTGAGGCATTGGCAGCTTCAGCCGCCGCAGTGATGCGGGCCCGGCCGTAAGCCAGGGCGTAGACATAGTCAAGTTGCTGACGAACGTCGTCGGCAGTAGTCATGGTGTTCCTTCCCAGCCTGCTAGTTGGTGTTAGCCCTGCAACGCCATATCTAGCAAAGCCCCCAGGGCTTGCGCCGCCCAGGCACGTTCTTTGGGTCCCAGCGGCTGACGCCCGGCTAGCAGGCACTGCACATATAGGCCGCGCAGTACTTGGCTCGCGATTTTCTCGTTGGAGCCCACCGCCACTAGGCGCGCCACTAGAGAGTTGGCGCGGTTAAGCACTAGTCGCGGGGGGCGTGAATTAGCAAATGGGTCAGTTACGCCCAGTAGTTCTTGCCAGATACTGTCGGCGTTTTCGCGCGCAGTTTTAGCTACCTGGCGTTCAGCCAGATCCGGGTCTGGCAGGTACAGGGCTGGCATGGTGGCCGGCTCAAAGCGGCGCAGTACCACTTCGCAGTCTGCCGGGTTGATAGCCCGGGCAGCTACCAGCATCAGGTCTAAAGCTTCAGCTTCTTCTGCCGGGGAGGCATTCTGGAAGGCATCTAGCAGGTCACCGGGGTCTACCAGAGAGATGTTCACACTCTTACCAGACACTGTCTGGTTGCGCATGAAGGCACCCAACACCTCATCCTCATAGGCGTAGCCGGCGTTTACCAGCACCAGTTCCTGACTGGCTGCCACATCCGCCAGCGCCCGGTACTGATCCACACTGCGGGTGTAGCGCACCGGCTTGTCCATTTCGGCTAGCTCCACCAGCGTGCGCGGACCCAGCGTGGTCTGGTAGGGCACGTACTTAGACACTAGGTCCAGCATGTAGTCGTCAGTTAGGGCCACTGAGCGCAGGCCTACCGCGTGGCTGGCCACAAACTCGTTAAACGAGCCCGGGGCGTGCTTAGCTAGGCGCTCTAGCCAGGTGCGAATACCGGTACCTACCGCATTGGCGGTGTCGTGCAGCAGGTCGTCGTCGGCTAGCTGCTCACGTGAGGCAGTTAGCCGCAGGTAATCGGCGTCGGCCACCACCCGCGCAAAGTAAGCCCACTTGGGGGCCAGCCCCTGAGCGGAACGCGAAACCAGCATCCGCTTGACGTAGACGGTGTGGCGCGAGTCGTTGGTGCTCACCCCATCAGGGTTAATAGCCACCAGTCCGTGTAGCCCCGAGCCGGGAATCTCAATTTCGAGAATCTCGGAAGGGTTAAAGCCTAGGTTTTCACGGCACCAGCGCACCTGCTGCTCACGCGGCAGTTCCCAGGGGGCCTTGGCGTTGCCGTGGTGGGTGGTGCGCCCCTGGGAGCGCACTTCAATCTCTACCGGCAGTAGTGAGCCAAACTCGTCGATCAGCGAGCGCACTGTGTCTGGCTCCATCCACACTTCGCCGGGCAGGGCGTGCAGGGTGATTACCGTGCCACTTTGGCGCAGTACTCCCGGGTCGACGGCGTCGAGCACGTCTACGCTGTAGGTGCCGTCAGTGTGTCCCTGCCAGTGCACAGTGGGGGCGTTGGGGTCTTTAGCTGAGCGTGAGCGCACATCAATTTCGGGGCTGACCATAAAGCAGGACAGCAGCCCGATACCGAATTGACCCAAAAAGTCTGAGCGGGCCAGGCCCAGCTCGTCGCGTTTAGAGGAGGCACCAATGGTGGATAGGAGTGTGCCCGCCTCCTGCTCGGTTAAGCCAATGCCGGTGTCGGCGCAGGTAAGGGTGTTGCCTTCAATGGTGAAAGAGATGCGGGCGGGAGCCTGCGGGTCTAGTTCGCGGCGTGCAGAGATAGCATCCACGCAGTTTTGTAGCAGTTCGCGCACATACACGCGCGGACCAGAGTAGAGATTGCGCGAAAGCAGATCTACCATGCCGCGCAGGTCTACTTGGAATGTGGACATCAGTCAGCTTCCTGGTTGGGTTCCAACCCTAGGTCGAGGCGGGCTGTGCGCAGGGCGTCTAGGGTGGCGTCGAGCATAGTGTAGATGTAGCTGCTGAGCTGTTTGCCGTTGGCACCACGCCCCACGGGAATTACAAAGTCTGAGCGTATTTGTAGCCCGGTATCGTCAGCCTCACTGTAGAGGGTGGGAAACAGGGCGTTTTCGTTGTAGTAGCAGCACACGGAGTCTAGGCGTGAGCGATTTTCTTCGCTAACGCTCATGTCGACGTCGTACAGGCCGTGCACGCGCAGCAGTCCAGCGCGGGTGATCTCCATAATCACGCCAAAGCCACCGAAACCACTAACCACATACTGGCGTTCGTCGTCGCCGTCTACGCCGTATTTGTAGCCTTGCTGCTCATACCATTCGGTGAGGCGTTCTATCGTTACCGGCGGGGTGTCTTGATCTTCAGGATGTTGCCACCAAGCCATTATTCACTCTCCCCCATCAGGTCTGGATGCTCCATACTTAATTCGCGTAAAGCACCTTCTGTGGCGGCAATTGCCAGGTCCATGAATTCATCCAGCTGCGCGTCACTCATGCCTTCCATGATGATTCCGGCTACTGCCGCCCGCAGCACGGGGGTGTCGGTGTTGCGCCCGTAAATACCCAGCTGCGGCATGAAACGCTTGGCGTTTAGTTCGTTTACATAGGTTTGCAGCAGCGCGGCGTCGGTGCGGGTTAAGTTAGCTTTCCAAACCGCACGCACCCAGATGAAATTATCGTGTTGTAACCCGATCACTACGGTACACACGGCAAAGTTAACTGAAATAATTCCCGCGCTGTCGACGGTGTATTCCAGGCCCGCATTTTCCAGCCAGGTCCTCACTCGCTCCTGGTTGACCTGCGGCTGTGCACTCATGGCCTACCCTCCAAAATCTATTGATGTCCATCTTTTCATACTGGGGGCGCTGGCGCGAATTTTTTCGTTATTGGCGCTCAATCCCCAAGAACAAGCCCCCTCATAAAGCATCAGGGAGATACCCGTAAGTACCTCCCTGGTTGTGCTTGCCGCCTGGACTTTAGAATGCCGGAATGTAGATCTCTACGCGGCGGTTGGCTTGACGGCCGGCCGGGTTGTCGGAGCCGTCAGCGTTGGTGTTGTCAGCTACCGGCTGGGTTTTGCCGTAACCGTGGGTTTCCAGGTTAGCGGTGACGCCGTCGGCTTTAAGTTGGGTGGCGACGGCGGAGGCGCGCTTTTCGCTCAGGTCCTGGTTGAAGGCGTCGTCACCGATGGAGTCGGTGTGACCATTAATCTGCGCGGCGGGCACCTTAGCCTGGTTAAGCACGGTGGCGAGCTTAGTCAAAGTGGCTTTGGCTTCGGGGCGCAGGTCGTATTTACCGAAGTCGAACAGCACCCCGTCTTGCAGGGTGATTACCGTGCCGCAGCTCTTGACGGGCTTGAGGCTTTCAACCTTGGGGAATTTACCTACCTTGGCTACCGGGGGCAGCTTTTCGGCTTTAACGCTTTGCCCATTTACTAGGGCAGTGCCATCACCCTTGTTAATGATGTTCAGCGTGGCAGAGGTGTAGGTTCCGCCGCCGTCACCGTTGTTGTTGTACTTAATGTTGTTTTTGGTGTCCTCGTAGGTGCCCGAGCCGGTGGAGGAAATGTTGATCTTAACGCCGGTTTCAGAGTTGTCGTAGGTACCCGAGCCGTCTGCAGAAACGTTGATGCTTAGGGTCTTGCTCTTGTAAGTACCAGAACCATCAGACGAAATGGTGATGTTTTCGCCGGTTTCAGAGTTGGTGTAGGTGCCTGAGCCCTCGCCACCGTAAACGATGCTAACTGGGCCTTCAGTGATGACGCCGGCGCCGGCGCCACTGTTAATTACGGAGCCACTGTCGCTGCTGGTTACGCCTGCACCAGAGCCGCTAAGGATAGTGCTGCCGGAAACCACGCCATTGCCATCGCACTTGGCGGGGCTGACGCTAATACCAGGAACAGTGCTTAGCTGTTTGGTGCTTTCAATTAGGGCTTTATCCGAGTTTTGCGCGAATACGCCAATGGTGGGAATAGAGAAAACCGGTACGGCCGGGATCTCGCCAGCCTTCAGGCCGGGCACAGTAGCCGTTGAGTTAGCGCTAGCGCCAGATTTGGCACTAGCAGTGGCTACCGTGGTGGGTTTAGCGGAACTTTCCGCAGCAGGCTTGGTGTCTGAGCCGCAGGCCCCAAGTGCAAATAGCAAAGCTAATGGTGTAGCAACCAGGGCAAGGCGACGATGAGCGGTGTCTTGGTGTTTCATATGTTAACCCTACGTGAGCTATGCGTAAGAGTTAACCCAAAGCGTGCAAGTAGGCCAAAACCCTATGACTTTACCGGGTAAACGTCAGGATATATCCAGTTTCGGCTAAATTCGTGCCCCCGAGACGATTCGAACGTCCGACACCCGCTTTAGGAGAGCGGTGCTCTATCCCCTGAGCTACGAGGGCATTACACGAGCTAGTTTAGCAGCTGTATACACAGCGGCGTCACCCGCCTTGCGGCGGGTGACGCCAAGTTAAGGTGATGACGACCGTTACCGGCTATCTATGCTATGCACGCGGCCAGGGAGTGTTCCCTCGCCGAGCCGGCTCCTCACGTACACGCTGAGGTACTACCAGCACTGGGCAGCTTGCGTGACTGAGGACGGCTTGAGAGGTGGAGCCAAGCAGGATTCCAGAGAAGCCGCCGCGACCGCGAGAGCCAACCACAATCAGGTCTACCGCAGTGGAGAACTCAGCCATGAGCTCTGCTGCGTTCCCATCTAGCACGTGCCGGCGCACGCGCACATCCGGGTAATCCTTGGTAACTGCAGCGATCGTACGATCTAAGCCTGCACGTAGATCGTTAACAACTTCTTCATGGTCTACAGCAGCCGGTAGCCAGGCCAGTGCGCCTGAGCCAGCCGCGATGGGTACGGCAGCGATGGCGGTGAGCTCTGCATTCCACAGGTGCGCGGCCACTACTGCAGCATTTAGCGCCTTGCGGGACGAGTCAGAACCGTCAACACCCACCACGATGCGTCTTACCGGAGTGAAGGCCGATCCCTCTTTGTGTTGAGGTACAACCGCCACCGGGCAGTGGGCGTGAGCGGGAAGCGCTGAGGAGACGGCACCTAGGAGGCGGTCAGCAAAGCCGCCACCACCACGAGTACCTACCACCGCGAGGCTAGCCTCACGGGAGAGTTCCACCAGCACCCCAGTGGGATCGCCAGTCTCCAGCGCACTGGTTACCGGCACATTGGCCTCACGCACAATGGCTTCGGCCTCTTCAATAACTTTTTGGGCACCAGCCCGAATTGCACTGTCGTCAATGCCGGCATATCCACCATCTAGCGAACCTGCCGTGAACGAAGGCAAAGAATACGCACAAACTAAGTGCACACGAGCACCGGAGTGCGCCGCGTGTTGTACTGCCCACCGCAGGGCTTCCAGCGACTCTAGCGAGCCGTCTACGCCCACGAGGACAACATTGTCTGTGGTCATGGTCGACACCTTCCTAACTACGATTCACCTGAAGGCATGGGGACCAACATGCCTCCCAAGTGAGGTATACGACACTTTACCGCACTTATTTGCTATTTGCACCCATAGAGTTTGCGCATTTTCAAGCGTCTATGCAGATCAAGAGCATTTTTGTAGCAAACTTAGTGGCATGTAGCAAGCTTTGTAGCACTTGCACTATTGGCAGTATTTGCGCGGCTTTACGCAGCAATCAATAATCCACTAAGTCAGTTGCTCATAACATAGCCGGTCAACGTTAATGTGTTGACAAACACATTTTTGTGGGTACTCATTTTTGGTTACGCCCCTATAGGTCTTTAGTCCTATTTCCGACGTCGTCGCTCACCTTCCAGCGCCGTGACCAGCTCCACAACGTTAGTTACCAGCCCTACCGGGCAGATATTGCCGCAAGTGCCCTGCTGACGCCACCGTAAGCCCGCCTACTGCCTCTTACAGCCAGGGCCAGAGCTGGGCAAAGCAGTCACAGCTGGACGACGCAAAGGCCACCACAGAGCCTAATGCGGACAACAAAAAGAGGGCCCGCAGATGCGGACCCTCCCTACCGTAGCTAAATTCAGGAAATTCGCAGGTAAGTAGCACCGGCGTAGACAGAAGCGTACTGCACACCGATGGATTCGTTGGCGGCATCTACCATCATGCCGTTACCCATGTAGATACCTACGTGGCCAGGCCACCACACAACGTCACCGGGGCGAGCCTCGGAGGCGCTGACGACGGTACCAGCAGCGCGGATACCTTCACTCTGGTGGGGCAGGCTTACACCGAACTGGGCGTAAACGTAGGAAACCAGACCGGAGCAGTCGAAGCCGGAGGGGCTAGAGCCACCCCACACGTAGGGCACACCCACGTACTGCATGGCCAGGGCGGCCACGGAAGAAGCGTGAGTGTTAGCGGTCGGGGCGGGAGTTTCAGCCGGAGTGGCGGCAGCAGAGCTAGAGCTGGAGGACTCGCTCTCAGACTCGTTCTGAGTAGCGGTAGTGGTCTCTTCCTCAGCCTCAGCCTTGTCTTTATCTTTGTTGGTGTCAGCGGCAGGGGTAGCAGTAGCGGCGGGAGCCGGCTCTGCCTTCTTCTCAACACTTACACCGGCCTGAGCCGAAGAGTCAGCGCTCCACTGAACGTCACCAGAGACATCGAGAGCAGCGTTAGTAGTTACGGCTTCGCGTGCATCAAGAGCCACGGTGGTAACAGAGGCGCTCTTGAGAGTACCTGCACTGTTCGCGGCCTGGGCGCTGGTGCCGGACGCGGCCGCACCGGAAGCAACCACAGTAAGAGCGAGACCCGAGGATGCAGCGACGGCTAGGGAGCGACGCACCATGGGGGAGGCACCGACCAGCGAGTTAAGCGGGCGGGCTGCCTTACGGTGGCGCGCAGTGGACGTCTTAGACATTGGTTTCTCCTGTTTGAGCCTTACGGGGCTACCTTAGCGGAAATTCCCGCCAAACGCGCATCGCGTCCAGATAGCTCCGGTCCCGTTAGCCGGATCTGTTTCCACTTCGGCCATAACGGGACTTGGCTCTGACCTCCGCGATCGCAAACCGGTATGGTTCGCGACAGGTAAGACTGTAGCCCAACTTCCAACTAGTTGTCACAGTAAGGTAACACTTCTTGATGTAGCCAGGGTCACAATAGTAAACTTGGTTCCCGTTTTTTCCGCGCCATACCGCGGTTTTGTTTCGAGCTGTCAGCTTAGAAATTGCTCTTGTGATTTGCCGCCAGTAACCATGATTTATTCAACTTTTAGAACAAAAAGGCGACGACGTAGCCCTACCTACGTCGTCGCCCAACGGTTGCTAATGCGCGCTAGCCGCCCAGTTAGCCTGGCACGAATCAGCCTCGGAAAATGAAGGCGTGACGCGCAATGGCGTCAGTTAGGAAGATGCGCGCGCCCGCGTCGGTGGTGACAATGACGCCGTGAGCATCGGTGCTGATATTTACCGACACTCCCGGGGCAATGCCGGCCTTGTTAATCTCGGTAAAGACCTCTTCTCGGGCCTGTACCGGCTCACCTAGGCGCTTGATTACGCCGCGCTGCACTCCCCGACGACGCGCCTCTTCTACGCTCATCTCGTCGGCTGCCGGGGCGGGACGCTGCTCGCCCGCTTCAGGAATGGGGTTACCGAAGGGGTCTACGCCCGGGTCGTCTAGTACGGCCAATAGGCGCGCCTCGACGTCGTCGCTCATTACGTGCTCCCAACGGCAAGCCTCCTGATGCACCAGATTGCGATCCAGGCGGATCACGTCTAGTAGCAGTCGCTCAGCTAGGCGGTGCTTACGTACTACCTCGGTGGCGCGGTGACGGCCAGCCTCAGTTAGTTCAAGCGAACGGTCAGGAGCTACATGGATTAGGCCGTCACGCTCCATGCGGGCCACAGTCTGGCTAACTGTGGGACCAGAATGGTCTAGGCGCTCCACAATGCGTGCGCGCAGCGGCGTGACGCCGTCCTCTTCAAGCTCGTAAACCGTCTTGAGATACATTTCGGTGGTGTCGATTAAGTCGCTCATGGTGTAACGCGGGGACCCTTCGGGATGGTGCAGTTAAGGCAGCTTTGATTACAAACCTCATCCAACTGAGGTCAGGCTATCACCACTAGGTTTACTGAGGCACTCCTAACCCGCCTAGCACCGCTTTAACTGGTCATCTTGTGGCGAAATAATGCCGTTTTCGTTGTCTGCCTCACCCTGGTGCACGCGCACGGTTTCCACAAAAGGCGCGTGACGCAAATACTTAAGGCGAATATTCCAGGCTTTAAAAGCCCACAGGGTAACCAGCAAGGCCGCTGTCATTGAGCTAATTCCGCCAGCCATCAAAGCGGCGCGCGGTCCAAAAGCATCCGATAGCCACCCCACCACCGGCGAGCCGATCGGCGTCGCCCCTAGCAGCACCATTACATATAGGCTCATTACCCGCCCCCGCACTGCCTCCGGGGTAGTTAGCTGCACGGTCTGGTTGGCGGCGGTAAGCAGGCTAAGCACAAAGAAACCTACCGGGATAGAAGCCGCCATGAAGGTGTAGTAATTAGGCATCAAAGCCAAAATGCAGGTGGTTACCCCCAGCCCCAGGGCGCCAATAATCACCAGGCGCACCCGCGCATCTCGGCGTCGGGCCGCAACTAGCGCCCCGGTAAGCGAGCCGATAGCAAAGGAGCTAGAAACATTGCCGTATGCGTCGGCCTCCATATGGAAGGTAGAGCGCACCATGGCCGCTAAGGTAACCGGGAAGTTAAGGGTCATGGCACTAACGACGGCGACCACCACCATAATCACCAAGATGTCACTGCGTGAACGCAGGTAGGCCACCCCTTCACGGAGCTGACCGGGTTTGGGTTTAGAACGCTCCACCTCGCGAAAGTGACGCCTGGGGGTCAAGATCAGCGCCGCCATCGGCATTAAGAAGGTCAGCGCGTTGATGCCAAACACCCAGCCTTCACCAACCCAGTTAATAACCAAACCAGCAAAAGCTGGGCCAATCAGGCGGGCCGCGTTAAAGCTGGTGGCGTTTAGACCCACCGCGTTAGATAGCGAGCCAACTGGCACCATGGAAGCCACAAAAGTTTGGCGCACCGGGGCGTCGTAGGCGGCCACCACCCCAGCCAGCGCTGCCGCCACATACACATGCCACAGCTGCACCTGGCCACTGATCACATCTACTGCCAGCAGGGCACTAATTAAACCCATTAAACCCTGGGTGCATACCAGTAATTTACGTGGATTGACCCGGTCGGCCACCACCCCGGCGTGGGGCGAGAACAGCAGGGAGGGCCCAAATTGCAGGGCGCTAACCACACCCACTGCATAGGCGGAATCGTTAGTAAGTGTGCGCAGCACCAGCCAGTCTTGGGCGATGCGCTGCATCCAGGTGCCGATATTGGCAATCAGGGCACTAAAAAACCAGATGCGGTAAGCGGGATATTTCAGGGATGCGAAAGTTTCTCTCACGTAAAAGCTAGCCTCCTTAAGGTTCTAAATTTTACGCCTGCCCCTGTCCCAGCCACGTCACCACTCGCCCAGCCGCGCGGGCGCCCGCATCCAGCCGCTCAGCCGCCCTGAAAACTGAAAGTAGTAAGTAAAGCCGCGAGCGCCGTCGGCCCTAAACAAGCTGCTCCAAAAGCGCAACCAAAAGGGGCGCAGCCAAAAAGCCACGCCCCTTTATATATGGGTCTTATAAGGAATCAGCTGACACCCAAAATGGCCTTAATGGGGGCCAGGGTGAAGTACACCAGGAACAGCACCGCAGTCAGCCACATCAGCGGGTGAATCTGCTTTACCTTGCCGCGAGCCACAGCCAGCACCACGTAAGACAGGAAGCCAGCACCAATACCGTTAGTAATGGAGTAGCTGAAGGGCATCATGGCGATGGTCAGGAAGGACGGGATGGCGATTTCCAGGTCAGTCCAGTCAATCTCAGCCACCTGGGTCATCATCAAGAAACCAACGATTACCAGGGCGGGTGTGGCCGCCTCGTAGGGAACCATGCTTACCAGCGGGGCAATGAACATTGACAGGAAGAACATGCAGCCGGTAACCACACTGGCCAAACCAGTACGGGCGCCTTCACCAACACCGGTGGCGGACTCAATATAGGAGGTGTTGGAGGAAACGCCACCTACACCACCAGCAACTGCGGCTAGAGAGTCAACTACCAGGATTTCGCGGGTCTTGGGCGGGTTGCCCTCAGAGTCCAGCAGGTCACCTTCAGCACCGACGGCGATCATGGTGCCCATGGTGTCGAAGAAGTCGGCCAGCAGCAGGGTGAACACCAGCAGGACTACCGAAACAATACCGACCTTGTCGATAGAACCCAGCAAGGAGAACTTACCCAGGGTTTCAAAGGAAGGCATAGCAAAAGGCGAGCCGTTGAGGTGCGGCACGGCCAGAGACCAGCCGGTCTTGTTCTTTTCAGCATTGAAAGCGCCTAGGTGGGCGACAGCTTCAATGATTACGGCCAGCACGGTGGAGGAAAGAATACCGATCAGGATGGCGCCGCGAACCTTACGCACCATCAAAATCAGGGTTAGGAATAGGCCGAACATGAACACCAGCGTGGGCCAGCCCTGTAGCGAGCCACCCAGGCCGAGCTCTAGCGGGGTGCCACCCTGACGTACCACCTTGGAGTCGATCAGACCGATAAGCGCAATGAAAAGGCCCAGACCAACACTGATAGCAGTCTTGAGCTGGGCGGGAACTGCGCGGAACACAGCTTCACGGAAACCAGTTAGCACTAGCAGGAGGATGACTACACCCTCAATCACGATTAGACCCATGGCATCGGCATAGGTCATGCCGTGCATACCAACCAGGGTGTAGGCCACCATGGCGTTAATGCCTAGACCAGCAGCCAAAGCTAGCGGGTAGTTGGCTACTACACCCATCAGGATGGTCATAAGGCCGGCAATAAATGCGGTACCGGAAGCGATCTGGGCAGTGGTGCCCAGCGGAGCGATTCCGTCGTGGGGAGTGCTAAGGATAAGCGGGTTGAGCACCAAAATGTAGCTCATAGAGAAGAAGGTAACCAGGCCACCACGTACTTCGCGGGCGACGGTGGAACCCCTTTGGGAGATCTTAAAGAACCGATCTAGCGGACTTAGTTGCGCGTTAGTAGCGCTTGCAGTACTCACCTACCCCATTTTGACTTTTGCGTCCAGAAAAGGGCAATATCGCCATTAGAGAACTAAATCACAGCAAGTTTTGCCATCGGAGAGCTTAGTAGTATGCAGTTAGCGCCTAAGCGCCCCGAACTACCTGGTGACCGGCTTAAGGAGAGGCTATGGGGATCTACGAGCAGCTTGCTGCTGAGCACGCTGAACGTGAGCGCGCGCAGCGTGAGCGAGCCCAGCAGATGGCCGCCATGGCCGCCCGTGAAGCCGCCATGCGCGAAGCGGCCCAGCGAGAAGCGGCCCAACGTGAGGCCGTCATGCGGGCGCGGCAGGCCCAACGAGCCCAGGCGCAGCAAGCTCAGGCGCAGCAGGCTCAACTGACGCAGGCCCAGGCGCAACGAGCACAGGCCGCCCGCGCCGCTGCGGGACGTACTGCAGCCCAGCGCGGCACTGCCGCCCAAGCCGCTGGCGCCCGCGCCGCCCAGTATCCGCGCTACCAGCAGTCCCCTGGCTCGACGGCGCCCGGCTACAACCCCGCAGCTCCCGCCGCCCCAGCGCCCGGCTACCCCACAACTCCAGCGCCCGGCTACCCCGCGCAGTTTGCGCCGCCAGTCCCCCAGTCTGCCGCCCGGGCTCAGTCTGCCCCCAAGGCTGGCCGCCTGCGTCGCAAGCTCTTTGGCGGCAAACGCCGCGAGCGCACAGCCGACGCCAACCAGTTAGCAAACCGCGTCGTCGGCAATGTAGCTAATGGCACCCAACCGCCCTTAATGGCCCCGCCAGCCCCTCAGCAGCAGAGGGCTCCTCAACAGAAGGCACCTCAACCGCCAGCTCCACAGCAAAGAGCTCCACAGCCGGCCTCTCACTCAGCGCGTTCTCAACAGGCTATGCCTCAGCTAACTCCGCAGCCAGCCCGCCCGCAAGCTGCGTTTGCGCAGCCGCCGGCCCCTCAGTCAGCGCCTTCTCGGCCTGCGCACTCTGGCCTGCTAAGCCCGGCGTCGGCCGATATCCCGGCCCCGGCGCAGGCCCAAATTCAGGCCCCAACCCTAGCCCCGGCTCCAACGCCGGCAGCCGCAGCCCCAGCACAGCCCCAGGCCCCGCTTCCGGCAGCCCCGGCAGCCTCGGCGTCGGCTGAAGCCCCGGCGTCGGTCATTAAGCGCTTTAAATCCCTAGCCATTAAGCGCAGCCCTAAACCCAAGGCGCCCATCCCGGCGCCGGCAGATAAAAACACTGAGCACAATCTGGCGCACTATAAGTCCCTGCCCACTGTCGGCCCTGAAAATGTGGACGCGCTGCACCTAATGGCGGTGGGCACCAGCATTTGGGCCCTGGCGGCGGTAGGGCTGTCTATTTTGCTGGGCGCCACGGCTTCGCGCGCGGCAGCTTTGGAAATTTGCCTGTGCGGAATTGTTATTGGAGTGCTCGGCATGGCTTGGGGTGGTGTGCACGAATATCGCAAAGCCCTAGGTCGCGGCCCACTAAGTGAAAATAACAGCACCCCTGTCGACGACGTCGCTGCCGGCGAGGCCCTTAGCCTGCGTTACCGCGATATTTAAGCCGCGCAAACCTCGCGGCCCGGCCCGCCTTCACGGCCCTGTTCTCCCTAACAACCCGGCTCGTCCTCACGGCCCCACCGTTCGCACAGCCCCGCCGCGCGCCAGTGTATGCCGTCATCTTTGGGCCAGCGCCGGCGTTTTTGGGCCCGCTTTTAGTTGGCCGACTCCACCTCTACCGCACCCTCATCCACGATAGGTGCGTTGGCGGGCCAAGCTGTTTCTCGCTCGGGCACGTCAGTTTCTGAGTGGGCCCCACAGCCGTGATCCATGGAAACCACCTGGCCGTCGTCGGGAGACCAGGCGTTAGCGCACACCCCAAACAGGCGACGCATGGGTCCATCAATGCGCATCAGGAAACCGCAGCTAGAGCAGTTGGCGTGAGCACGACGCACACCGTTGGCGGTAGGGCCATGATCGCCCTCGTACCAGCGCTGGGCGGCGGCGGCCAGGCCCTGAGGTGAAAGCACACGGGCGCGACCCAAGTAGAGCTCATCAATGGCCACGGTGTCAGCTACGGCGTCGTCGGTGGCCTGCCAGCCGGGCTGGAGGCGCTCATCTAATTCTCGAAAGGGCAGGCGGTCACCACGGTTTACATCCGAGGGCTGCAGGCGCTGCTCCCAAGGCACCCAGGCGGGGGCTAGTAGCGCGTCCTCGCCGGGGGCCAGGTCTAGCTCGCAGATGGTGGCCTGGCGGGCTCGCGAGGGGCGCGCCACGGTCACCTGCCAGCGCCAGCCGCGATAGCCGGGCAGGTTGCATTCAAACAGGTGGGTGACCATGCGCTTGCCGGTGGGAACAGCCCCGCTATAGTCACCGACGCTAGCCGGGTCGGTAATGTCAGCTAGCGCCATGCGAGCTACCTCAATTACCTGCTCGCTACACAGCACTTTGTCTTTGGCGGCGGCCGCAGCCTGAGTGGCGGTGGGTGCCGCCCCTAAACGTTGATCGGTCACATGGTTTAGTCTACGACGCTTTGCAGCACCCTATAGGCGCGGGCCTTACGCAGCAACATACGTGCAGCTGCGCGACCCATAGCGCAGGTGATGGCGTCAATGCGGCGTCCCTGGGCTAGTACGTCATCGGCTTGGCGCTTGATCTCAGCCTCATCCAGGCCCGCTTGGGCGCCGTTTTCCTTGGCCCACAGGTATAGGCGCTCAGGCACAACTTCAGGGTGCCACTGCAAACCCAGCACGCTGCCTAGGCGCCAGGCCTCAATGGGGCAGTCTTTAGAGCTGGCCAGCAGTTTGGCTTGCGGGGGTAGGGTGACGACGGCGTCGTTGTGGTTTACGGGCACGGGCAGTTGGGTGCCCTCATTGGTGGCTACATCCACGCGGGCGCTAGCGGCGTCACCTTGGGCGAACATTTCTGCGATGGCCTCATCTTCCTGGCCTGCTTCGGTGAGGAAGACACTAGCTAGGCCACGCTCGCCTTGTCCGGGGGCGGGGCTAGCTACCTGCCCACCCAGGGCGCGGGCGGAAAGCTGGGAGCCCAGGCAGATACCAAACACCGGCATGGCGTGGGCGTGGGCCTCACGCACCAGCTGACTGAGCGGCTCTATCCAGAGGTAGTCGGCGCCGTCGTTAGCACCCATGGGACCACCCAAAATGATGATGCCGTCACTGTTTAGCTCACTGTAAGCTGGGACCGGCTGATCTGCACCTAAGTCAATGGTGTTAAGGATTGCTCCCTCAGAAGCTAGCCACTGTCCAAACCGCGCAACGCCAACCGTAGACGCAGGCTGGAAAACAGTGAGGACTGGAGTCTTATTAATCGCGTCAGTGATTGAGGAATCCTGGGACATAGTGCCTATAGAAACACGTTAACAGCTCTAAGGGAAATACTTTCTCAATGAATGGCGCGTCTCATTCGCTCCTGACATAGACTACTGAGGGACGCCGAACAGGCAGGAAAGACTATGGGAACCGCTTTATTTATCTTCATAATTGGGGCTGTGCTAGCCGCCATTGTGGCGCTTAGTACTTCCAATTCGAATATGCGTAAACGTATTGAGGCTGCCCCCACTGCGGGTTTGCGGCCCGGGGTGGATCTAAACCAGCTCGATGCGCAAGCTAACTCTGCGCTGATGGCCGCCGATGATTTGGTGCACACTGCCGATCAGGAGCTGGCTTTTGCGCAGGCACAGTTTTCTAGTTCCGAAACGCAAGCTTTTGCTAAGGCTATTGATAGCGCCAAGGCGGAGTTGAGTCGGGCTTTTGAGTTGCGCCGTCTGCTCGACGACGATAACCCTGAGACCCCGGTGCAGCGTCACCACATGCTCAATGAGCTGCTCGACCGCTGCCAGCGGGCCACTAACGCCATTAAGTCTCAGGAGCAGAAGTTTGCTTCTAAGCGCGATACGTTAGCCAATATCCCTGACACCCTTTCGCAGCTAAATATTCAGGTAAGCGAAGTGCGCGTCAGTATTGAAAACGCCCGCTCGCTACTAGTTGCACTATCTGCCACCTACCCGGCTGAATCGCTTGCTTCAGTGGCCGACGCCCCTGAGCGCGCCGCCAAACTGTTGCAGGCCGCGCAGGTGACTGCGGCCCAGGCTAAAGAAACCCATGAGGCCGGCAATAGTGTGCTGGCGCTTGAGCAGATTCGCTTAGCTACTTCTACCGTCACTCAGGCGGGCGAACTAGCTAACCAGGTGATGGCTACGCGTTCCCTGCTGGAAAATGCGGCCGCTAACTTAACTGCGGCAATTACCTCTATTAGCTCTGACATTGAGGACGCTAAGCGTCTAGGTCAGCCTAATGGGCCCGTGCCCGCAGCTGTGCTGGACCCACTAGTGGCTCGCGCCCAGCGCGCCATTGCGGCCGGCCAGCGAGTACTAAGCCAAAGCCAGCTAGACCCGGTGGCCCCACTTAATGAGCTCACCGCCGCTGAGGCTGCTTTGGATAATGCCCTAGAGCAGGCCCGCAGCCAGGAAGAGGTGCATAATCGTGCCCGCGCCGGCCTTGACCAGCGCCTAGGGCGTCTTAACGCCTCCATTGATGCAGTTACCAACATGATTTCTACGGCCCGTGGCGCGGTGGGAATCGCCGCCCGCACTGACCTGGCTGAAGCCTCACGTCTGGCTTCTGAAGCTAAGCAGACTATTAAAAATGATCCGGTGCGTGCCGGGCAGGCTATTGGCCATGCTGAGCAGCTTATTGGCCGCGCCCAAGGCCAGGCTCAGCGGGACATTAACCGTTTTAACGCCAATCAGCCACGCGCTATTGGCTCCAGCGGAATCGATATGGGCACCATGATGCTAGGTGGCATCCTGCTGGGTGACGTAATCGGAAATGTTACCCGTAGTATTGGTAACCATGACTGGGGTGGCGGCCCGGATTTCGGCGATTCCGACATAGACTTCGGCGATTTTTTTTAAAAAATAATCGTCATATCCGTGCTGCCCCGCCAACCTGGCAGACAATAAAACGAAAGGTATAACTCATGGCTGAGAAGCAAACGATCCTGGGGCGAATTTCCCAGCTGACCCGCGCTAACATTAACGCGCTTATTGACCGCGCTGAAGACCCGCAAAAGATGCTGGACCAGCTGGTACGCGACTACTCCAACTCTATTGTGGAGGCCCGCCAGGCTGTGGCCCAGTCCATCGGTAACCTGCGCATGGCCGAAAAGGACCAGGCCAAGTACACCGCTGAGGCTAACGACTGGGGCAACAAGGCCCTGGCCGCCTCCCGTAAGGCTGATGAGCTACGCAACGCTGGTGACGCCGCTGCGGCTGACAAGTTCGACAACCTGGCCAAGATTGCGCTAACCAAGCAGATCACCGCCGAGCAGCAGGTTAGCTCCGCCCAGCCTTCCATTGACTCCCAGCGTCAGGTGGTTGAGCAGCTAAAGACTGGGCTGACCCAGATGGAAGCCAAGCTTGGTGACCTCAAGTCCAAGCGTGATGAGCTGGTGGCACGTCAGCGCACCGCCCAGGCTCAGGTGAAGGTGCAAAGCGCCCTCAACCAGATCAACACCACCGACCCCACCTCTTCGCTGGGTCGTTTCGAAGACCGCGTACGCCGCGTCGAGGCCCAGGCTGCCGGCCAGGCCGAGCTGGCAGGCACCTCGCTGGAGTCCCAGTTTGCTGCCCTAGAGTCCTCCTCCGCTCAGATGGAGGCTGAGGCACGTCTGGCCGCCCTGAAGTCTGGTAACCGCCCCTCTGGCGCCCCGCAGATCACCGCCAGCGCTTCCGACGTCGACATTGACGCCGCCTTTGCCGCCCTGAAGGCTGAAAACCAGGCCGCCGGCGACACCTCCTCCTACTGAGATGTTTTAGTGCCAAGGTGACTACTTAGCTATCGCCTTGGCACTAAAGCGCCTCTAGCCGTAAAAACCGCAGTTTGCCGCTAAATTTTTGCCCCGCTGGTGCGGCCTTAGCTAAAACAACACGCGAGTACGCGCCCGATTCACGTCATTGACCAAAATTGGGCGCGTAATTTTTTCATTTTAAGAAACAAATTCAAGACTTTTGAATTAGTATGTGGATATGGGCACTCCAACTTATCTTCTAGTCGACGGCGAAAACATCGATGCAACACTAGGCACAAGTGTTTTAGGACGCCGCCCAGACCCAGATGAACGGCCACGCTGGGATCGCGTATTGCACTACTGCAACTCTATTTGGGATCAAGACACGCTAACACGCGGACTTTTTTTCTTAAATGCTTCTTCCGGACATATGCCAATGGGCTTTGTACAGGCCCTACTAGCAATGGACTATCGCCCGGTTCCGCTTTCTGCATCGGCCGAAGAAAAAGTAGTAGACATTGGCATCCAGCGCACCCTAGACGCTATCGCTGAACGTGGCGCCCCCGCCCGTGTGCTGCTTGCCAGCCACGACGGCGACTACATCCCACAGATTGAGCGCCTGCTGCAGGTAGGGGTACAGGTAGGTGTATTCTGCTTCAGAGAGTTCCTGAACACACAGTTGGCTGCCCTGGAACTCGAAGGATTGGAACTATTCGACCTGGAACTTGATGTGCGTGCATTTACCAGCCCATTGCCGCGCGTGCGCATCATCCCGCTAGAAGAATTCGATCCGCAGCAATTCATCTAATCCGCTAAGTGGCTAACCTTACTGTCCGTTTAGTGGACGGGCTTTAAGGAAATCTTCAGGCCAATGCCTCATACTTTAAGCATGTCCCCGAATCAGACCGCTCCCGAAGCTCAGCTACTAGTAGTTGACGATGAACCCAATATCCGCGATCTGCTAGCTTCTTCGCTGCGCTTTGCGGGTTTTGACGTGTCAACTGCTCAAGATGGTAATGGCGCTATGCACGCCGTCGAGACCCAAAGGCCTGATTTAATAATTCTGGACGTGATGATGCCCGATATGGACGGATTCACTGTTGCCAGGCGAATGCGTGAACGAAATATCAAAGTACCTATTTTGTTCTTAACTGCTCGCGACGATATGGAAGCAAAGATCCAGGGATTAACCGTAGGTGGAGACGACTACGTAACTAAACCTTTTGGTCTTGAAGAAGTGGTAGCACGTATTCGTGCTATTTTGCGTCGCACCCAAAATGTAGAGCCTGAGCGCTCCCATATTTTGCAGCTGGCGGACCTAATCCTAGACGAGGATGCCTACGAGGTACGCCGTGCTGGCCAGGAAATCGAGCTGTCCCCCACCGAGTTCAAACTACTGCGTTACCTGATGGTCAACTCTGGCCGCGTGGTCTCTAAGAGCCAGATCCTTGACCACGTATGGGAGTACGACTGGAATGGCGACGCCGCTATTGTTGAGTCGTATATTTCCTATCTACGCCGCAAGATTGACCAGCTCAAGGGTCCTGACGGCGGTAAGGTGACGCCACTAATCCAGACCCGACGCGGGGTGGGTTATATGATGCGTGAACCCAAGGACTCCTGATGCGTGATGGGCAACCGCTTCCCTCGGTCCCACCAGTCAAACTAAATGCGGCCGAGCCCACCCAACCGCCACCTAAACGCAGTTTGTTACAAAGATTTTGGAGCAAACTACCACTAACTAATCAGCTGGCAATAATAACCACCTTGCTGCTGATGTTATCGGTGGCGGTTACCTCGATATCCACCACGCTGCTACTGGAAAACACCCTTCAAGAACAAGTAGATTCGCAACTGGTAGATACCGGCGCCACCCGTACAGTTGGTAACCAAGCCCTGACTCTAATTAAAAATGGTCAAGCCAACCCCATTCCCTCCACTTACTACATTTACGGCAAATGGTTTGACGGCACTTCAGGTCAGCTGATTTCCAGCTCTACCGCCGAGCATTACGGCGTCCCAAACATTAAAGGCATAGATTTTTCCCGCAAAGCTGTAGCCTCCTATAAACCCAATCCCTTCACCATTGAATCAAATATCGACGGCGCCAAATGGCGTGCCATCATCCTGCCAATTTCTTCCGCTGACGGTAAGGAATACATCGGTGGGGTGCTAATTGCGCTACCCCTTAAAGACACCGCAGACGCCGTCGACCACACCCGCCTCCTGCTGGGCCTAACCGGCGTGGCCATGCTGTGCCTGACGGCCACGGTAGCCACCTTGTTTGTGGGCCACGCGCTGGGGCCGCTGCGTGAAATTGAGTCGGTAGCAGGCAAAATTGCCAAGGGTGAGCTCTCTGCCCGCATTAATGTCACCCAGTCAAGTAACACGGAAATTGGCTCCCTGCAGCGTTCACTTAACTCCATGCTCACCCAAAACGAGCATGCTTTTGAGGCACGCACCCACTCCCAAGAGCGGATGCAGCGTTTCATCTCTGACGCTTCCCATGAGCTGCGTACCCCGCTGGCTACTGTGCGCGGCTGGGGTGAGCTGTACCAAATGGGTGGGGTGCCCCCGGAGCAAACCGATGAGGTTATGGGCCGTATTGAGTCTGAGGCTAAGCGCATGGCACGCCTGGTTGAGGACCTACTGCAGCTGGCGCGTATGGATGAGGGCCGGCCTTTGGAGGTAACCCACTTCAATGTTTCGCAGCTGGCCCGTGAGGCTATCTCTGACTTGATTGTGCTGGCCCCTGACCGCGACACCCAGGTGCTCACGCTGGAGGGCGAGGAGCTGGAAGAAGAGCTCTTTATCGACGGCGACCGTGAACGTCTAAGCCAGGTGCTGACTAACCTGCTTTCTAATGTTTTGGCTTACTCGCCTGACGGCTCCCCGGTAGAGATTGCGGTGGGCACTAACGGCACCCACACCATTATTGAGGTGCGCGACCACGGCCCGGGTATTGACCCGGCTGACGCCAAGAAGGTGTTTGACCGTTTCTACCGCACTGAATCCTCACGTAACCGCAATACTGGCGGTTCTGGCTTGGGTCTGGCGATCGTAGCAACCATCATTAAGATGCACCGAGGCAAGGTCTCTATGCTAAACACCCCTGGTGGCGGCGCTACTGTGCGTATCATTCTGCCTAACGAATATGCGGTGATGGAGTAACACTTACAGTATATTTTTAGAGTTATTTCATAGAAATTTGCAGCCAGGAACGGTAGCCTAGCTGATTGTTTTTCAATATGCCTGCTTGTTGGCCGGCATTACCTTACCGAGCTGGGAGGCTTGTCATATGGGCGTCACAGACGTACCGCAGTGGCTACTTCCTGCCTATGTGCAATCTATGAGCCATGCTGGGGCTACCGCCTCGCGTGAGCAGCTTCGCGACATGGGCACTAACCTGATCACGCTGTGGTCCACTCCGGACCGCGCATTCCACAACTTACGCCACCTAATTGATCTGCTTACACGTGTAGATGAGCTAAGCGAGGAGACCCGTAACCCGGACCTGGTTCGCCTAGCCGCCTGGTATCACGGCGCTATTTTTAGTGTTTCTGCCGACCAGGCCATGCACCGTAACGGTGGCGAGGATGAGGCCGCATCTGCTGCTTTGGCTTATGAGGAGCTGACGATGGCGGGCGTATCGGAGAAGAACGCTAACCGCGTCTCTGAGCTGATTATGAATCTGCGCCGCCATGACCTGCCTACTTCCGATATTGATGCGGCGGCTTTGTCTGATGCGGACTTGGGTTGTTTGGCTATTGAACCCCAGCGTTATCGCGAATACTCGCACCTTATCTATTCTGAATACGCGCATTTACCGCTGCTGTCTTATTTGCGTACCCGCACCACGATTGTGCGTAAGCTACTAGCGCGTGATCGTCTGTTTGCCTCTCCCCTGGGTCAGCATTGGGAGCTGCCGGCTCGTGAAAATCTTGAGGCTGAGCTGCGTCGGTTAAGCAGCAAGCTGTCTATTTTGGAGGCGGACAACGACGCCGTCGTCGACTTTGACCGTTTTGTTACCCCCGCAAGTGCCCCCTCCCCTGAATCTGTGGCTTTAAGCGCGGCTAGTGCAGCCAGTGTGGCAGGTACGGCGCCGGTTGCCGGGTCTTTAGCGACGACGTCGTCTACTCCCGCCACCGCCCCGGCTACGGGCGGGTCAGCTACCGTGGCTGAGGCCGAGCTGGAGTCTGAGCCCTATGTGCCGCCGGTTTCCAATAAACCCAAGCCGGTGGTACCTGCGGAGGTTAAGTCAGCTACGACGCACCCTGGTGAGCGCCACAGTGAGGCCACCACTATGGAGTCCTGTATCGCCGATATTGACCACCTGCTTAAATCCAAGAAGAAACCGCTGCAGACAACTAGTCGTCAAGAGGCTGCTGAGGTAGCCCGTCAAACCATGCAGGAAGTAGTTGAGCGCCGCGCTAAGTTGGCTGCTCAGGCCCGCGCCCAGCGTACTGGCGAGATTCCGGTGGTAACTGACATTAGTCCAGACGGGGAGTTTTAACAGGCAGTTGCTCGCCCAGCGAGACCGCTAGGCGCCGCTTGCGCTTTAGTCAACTGAGCCGGCTGTTAGCTAACTGAGCCAGCTGAGCGCCGTGCCACCGGTTTTGTGCACAGGTGGATAAATTTTTGTGTCCCAGGCACTTAGCCACAGCCTGCAAACAAGCCAGTGGCGCCTAAACCTAACTTTGAGGTAGCAGCATAGCGCTGCTACCTCAACATAGTTAGGAGCCCATCATGATCATTAGCGCCAACATTGACGAGTTGGAGTCAAACTCGGCTCGCGCTAGCCGCTTATGCGGCTCTATCCGTGCCGATGCCCAAGCCCTAGACAGTGCCCTTAAGGCCTTGCAAGCCAGCTGGAAGGGGCAGGCCGCCACCCAGGCGGCGGCCTGCGAACACGAGTGGGCTCAGGCCCAAAACCAGGTCAACACCTGCCTAGAGCACATCAGCTTGGCTTTGGGTAACGCGGCCACCACCTACTCCAGCACTGAGGCGCAGGTGCGCAGCCAGTTTGTGATGCGTTAGTAGTGTGAAACTACGGTGGTGCCCTCAGGGGCCCAGTCATAGATCCACTTGGCGTCTTCCACCTTCATGTTTACGCAACCGTGGGAGCCGTTGTAACCGGCGTCGTAACCAAAACGGTCGCGCCAGTAAGCACCATGCAGGGCGTAACCACCCTCAAAGTAGGTAACCCAAGGTACATCCGGGGTTTCATACTTAGAGCCGTCTGAGTTGGCGCCTTCCATGGTCTGGTACTCATATTTGAGGTGGACCTTGAAGGTGCCTTCAATTGTGGGAGTGTCGGGGGCGCCGGAAACCATACCTACCGGCCCCCACACGATTTTGGTGCCCACATAGGCGGTAACGGTGTGGTTGGTCAGATCAACATCAACCCATTTTTCGTTACTGGCAGGCTGGTAGGCGGTTACTTCCTTGCCTTCAGGCTGGTGGCGGTCTTGCCATACGTAGCCTTCGGCGTAGTCAAAGGAACCGGAGTAGTCTTCACCGGCATTTAGTGCGGTGATCATCTCGCTGGTTACCTGGCCAATGTTGGAGGCCGTGTAGGCCACGTCCCCTACGCTTGTTACGGCCACCTGGTTACCTTTAGCATCCACGGTACGCAAGCTGGGGGCAGCCGCCTTGGTTTCGGTGCCTTTGGCTACCTTGGTTACCCAGGCTTTGATCTTGTCCTGGTCGTAGACCACGCTTACACCTGAACTGGTGCGTTTGAAGCTGAGCCAGGAAGCTTTATCGGCGTTAGTGGCGCTAAAGCTGTCAATACCGTCAGTCAAAGTGACGGTGGGGGTAAGCATGTTAGCGGCGCCGGCGGCGGCAGCTGTGGCCTCAGCAGTGGAAATATCAGGCTTGTGGGTGGTTACCGGGGCGATGATAGAGACGGTCTTACCCAGCTGCACCTTTTCGTGAACTAGTTTGGCTAGGGCAGCAGAATCTACCCGCTCACCGGTTTGGGCGGCGGTGGCGCTTAGACTTTCACCGTCGCCGGCTAGCACCACCTGGGCGTCTTTAGCCGGGTTTTTAAGCTGTCCATTTAGCTTGGTGGCTACCTCGGTTACTGCCGAGGTTTTCAGGGAGAATTTGGCCTGCAGTGAGTGCTCGTCGAATAGCGAGCTGTAACGCTTGGTTACGTCACGACTGGGAGCCATAGCCTGCTTTACCAGCTCTTTAGTGTTGAGGCTTAGACCTAGCTGGCTGGCAGTGTAGGTTGAGGCTTTCCCGTCAGCGGTGATAACAAATTTAGTTTCAGCCGCTGCGCGTTCCAGCTTGGCTGTTAGGGCTTTGGTATTAAGCCCGCTGATATCCACACCCGAGACAGTAGTAGAGGGCACCACTCGCGAGGTATAGGAGTTAGCGTAGGCAACCGCTCCAGCGCTAGCACCAACTAGCGACGTAACCGACAGCAGGGCTACTACAACCCTGCGCTTACACTTCAACTTCAACACACCCCTATGCTAGCCAGTGTCAGCCAACGGCAGGCCGTCCAAACATGACGGTTACCTAACACTTTGTTAGAACTTGGTTTTATAAGTGCAAACCAAGTCAGTTAAGGGCATAAACCATAGCTATAAAAAGGCCTGGGCCTCGCGCATTGCACGAGGCCCAGGTTGCTATAGCTAATGCTTAGCGGCTCAGTACATGCCGCCCATGTCGTCGGCGCCGGGAGCAGCCGGAGCCGGGGGCTCGGGCTTGTCGGCCACAACAGCCTCGGTGGTCAGGAACAGACCAGCGATGGAGGCAGCGTTCTGCAGAGCAGAGCGGGTCACCTTAACCGGGTCGGCGATGCCGGCAGCCAGCAGGTTGACGTACTCGCCGGTAGCGGCGTTTAGGCCTTCACCGGTGGATAGGTTGCGTACGCGCTCAACCACGACGCCGCCCTCTAGACCAGCGTTAACAGCGATCTGCTTGAGGGGAGCCTCAACGGCAACCTTAACGATGTTGGCACCGGTAGCCTCGTCGCCCTCTAGCTCGAGGGAGTCGAGTACCTCAGCGGCCTGAATCAGAGCCACGCCACCACCGGCGACGATACCCTCTTCCACGGCAGCCTTAGCGTTACGCACGGCGTCTTCAATGCGGTGCTTGCGCTCCTTGAGCTCCACCTCGGTGGCGGCACCGGACTTGAGGACGGCCACGCCACCGGCCAGCTTGGCCAGGCGCTCGGAGAGCTTCTCGCGGTCGTACTCGGAGTCGGAGTTCTCGATCTCGTTGCGGATCTGGGAGACGCGAGCCTCGATGGCTTCCTTGTCGCCAGCGCCTTCGATCAGGGTGGTCTCGTCCTTGGTGACAACCACCTTGCGGGCGCTGCCCAGGTCTTCCAGGGTGGTGTTCTCAAGCTTGAGGCCAACGGTCTCGCTGATCACGGTACCACCGGTGAGGATAGCCATGTCCTGCAGCATGGCCTTGCGGCGGTCACCGAAGCCGGGGGCCTTAACAGCCACGGACTTGAAGGTGCCGCGCAGGCGGTTGACTACCAGGGTGGCCAGGGCTTCAGCCTCGACGTCCTCGGCGATGATGGTCAGGGGCTTGCCGCTCTGCATGACCTTCTCTAGCAGCGGCAGCAGGTCCTTGACGTTGGAAATCTTGGACTCAACCAGCAGGACGTAGCTGTCTTCCAGCACGGCTTCCTGACGGTCGGCGTCGGTGACGAAGTAGGGGGAAATGTAGCCCTTGTCGAAGCGCATACCCTCGGTGACCTCGAGGGACAGGCCGAAGGTGTTGGACTCCTCGACGGTGATAACACCCTCGTGACCAACCTTCTCCATGGCCTCGGCGATCAGGCTACCAATCTGCTTGTCGGCAGCAGAGATGGAGGCGGTGTTGGCGATCTGCTCGGTGGTCTCAACCTCGGTGGCGTCGCTGAGTAGGCGCTCAACAACAGCCTCAACGGCCTTGTCGATACCGCGACGCAGGGCGATGGGGTTGGCGCCAGCCACTACGTTGCGCAGACCCTCGTGAACCAGGGCCTGAGCCAGAACGGTAGCGGTGGTGGTACCGTCACCGGCGACGTCGTCGGTCTTCTTAGCAACTTCCTTGACCAGCTCAGCACCGATCTTCTCGAAAGGCTCTTCGAGCTCGATCTCCTTGGCGATGGTGACGCCGTCGTTGGTGATGGTGGGGGCGCCCCACTTCTTGTCTAGGACAACGTTGCGACCCTTGGGGCCTAGGGTCACCTTAACGGTGTCCGCTAGGGTGTTTAGGCCGCGCTCCATGCCACGACGGGCCTCTTCATCGAAAGCGATGATCTTGGACATTTATTTCTCCAAAGTTGGATGCCGGGCGGTGCCCGCGACGGACGAGTATGACCGCACTGTTCATGTCTCAGCGCAACCAGACCCTCACCTTCCGGCCGGTCTTATCACTCTCATGCTCGGAGTGCTAACTAATATGTTGGCACTCTCGCCCTGCGAGTGCAAGGCGCTAGGCCGTTAGCAAACACACCCGCCCTCCAGCCAGGGCGGATAGCGCTAGCGCCTAACTGGCATAAATAGCGCTTTTAGCTGCGCAAAACCACCACAATGGGGTTGGAACTGGCCTGCTCAGCAGACAGTTCCACATTGGAGATACCCAGTTCTTTGGCCACTGCCTTAGCGACGGCTTCCTGATCTTCACTGGCGTAGTAAACCGTGGATTCAGTGGGGGTCTCTTGTGAGTAAACCCCGGGCGATACGGTTACAGAGGTAAACCCGGCCCCCTCCAGGCTAGAGCCGGCCCGGGCAGCCAGCCCAGCAGTGTCGGTGCCGTTATGCACCGTAATACCCACGGTGTAGTCGATCGACTGGGTGGGTGTAGGAGTGGGGGTGGGAGCAGGTGCCTGGGTGGTTATCACCGTAGCGTTGGGTTTAGCGGCAGCTGAGGCCGACGTCGTCGCCTTGGCTTTAGCCGTTGTTTTGTTGCTGGCCATCTTGGTGGCAATTGAGCTGGCCACACTGGAGTTGGTGCCGCCAGCTACTTTAAATAGGGCCAGGGCCCCCCAGGCTAGGGCGGGCACAATCACCACAATTAGTAGTAAGGGTAGCCAGTTACGCCAGGCTGGTAGGGGGCGGCGATGCACTCCTGCGGGCAGGACGCTGTCATTGGGCTCGTCGAATTCGTCGGCTGGGTACTCGTATTCCACGCTAACAGGCTACCGGGTTAAGGCCCCTTTTGAGCACAGCACACATCGGAGCCGGTTAGGCTTATGGCATGAATGCTAAGCCGCTGAGCCAGCTTGTTGACCCTTCTTGGCTGCCCGCCCTGGAACCGGTGGAGCCCATAATTCACGAAATCGGCCAGCGTCTGCGCGCCGAAGTGTCTGCTGGGCGCGGCTATCTGCCGGCGGGAGCTAATGTGCTGCGGGCTTTTACCCAGCCTTTGCCTGAGGTGAAAGTGCTGATTGTGGGTCAGGACCCCTATCCGACGCCGGGGCACGCGGTGGGCTTGAGCTTTTCGGTGGCGCCGGGGGTTAAGCCACCCAAGTCGCTGCAAAACATTTTTAAGGAGCTGCACTCTGATCTGGGGGTGCCAATTCCTACTAGCGGAGATTTGACGCCGTGGAGTCAGCGCGGGGTACTGCTACTAAACCGAGTACTTACAGTTAGCCCTGGCCAGGCGGCTTCGCACCAAGGTTGGGGCTGGGAGAAGGTTACCGAGGCGGCCATTAAAGCCCTGGTGGCGCGCGATAGCGCGCTAGTGGCAATTTTGTGGGGCCGCCAGGCCCAGTCGCTGACTCCTATGCTGGGTAGCACTCCGATTATTGCTAGCGCCCACCCCTCACCACTGAGTGCTTCACGCGGATTTTTTGGTTCTAAGCCCTTTTCAAGGGCTAACGCCTTGCTGGAACAGCAAGGCGTTAGCCCGGTTGATTGGTCTTTGGATTAATTAGAAGGTCAACATCACCTTGGTGGCGCGGCGCTGGTCCATGGCGGCGTAGCCTTCGGCGGCCTGCTCAATGGGTAGCACTAGGTCGAACACCTTGCCGGGGTGGATTTTGCGCTCAAAGATCAGCTTGATCAGGTGCGGCAAGTAGCGGCGCACGGGTGCAGGGCCACCAAATAGGTGTACTTCCTTGCCAAATAGCTGGTCTACGCTGATGGTGCCGCCATGAGGTACGCCCACAAAGCCCACATAGCCGCCGTAGCGAGTAGAAGCTAGGGCCTGTTGCATGGCTTGCTCGGTGCCTACAGCTTCGGCAGTGCCGTGGGCCCCATAGCCACCGGTTAACTCCTTAACCTTGGCGGCGCCTTCTTCTCCACGTTCAGCGACGACGTCGGTAGCCCCAAATTCGCGGGCCAGTTTGGCGCGCGCTTCGTGGCGAGACATGGCAATTACGCGCTTCGCACCCAGCTGGCTGGCACCAATAACGGCCCCTAGCCCGACGGCGCCGTCGCCAACAACCGCAATAGTCTTGCCCGGCCCCGCACCTGCCGCATCAGCCGCAAACCAGCCGGTACCTAACACATCGGAGGCAGCCAGCAGGTCAGGGATGAGTTCCGGGTCAGGCTTGGACGGGGTGGCCACCAGCGTGCCATCAGCGAAGGGCACCCGCAAGTACTCAGCCTGAGCCCCACGCACATAGGCTTCACCAGCCTCTATGGCGCGCTGGCAGCGAGAGGGGTAGCCGGCCTGGCAGATTTCGCACTCGCCACAGGAGGCGCAGAAGGAGCCCACCACAAAGTCACCGGGCTTAACACTGGTGACGGCGGCGCCCACCTCAACTACTTCACCCACATATTCGTGGCCCATAGCCTCATGGTCTACCGGGCGGATACCACGATAGGGCCATAGGTCTGAGCCGCAGATACAGGTGGCAGCTAGTTTGATGACGGCGTCAGTGGGCTTTTGGATAACCGGTAGGGGACGCTGTTCGACCACCACCTCACCAGGGGCGTTCATGATGACTGCGCGCATAAAGCATCCTTAAATCAAAGAATTGTGCCTTATTAACAGGATACTTAGGGGCGCGTTTAAAAAGCGCCAGGGTTTCTCAGGCGGCGATACAGAACTTCAGGGGTGCCTTCAGGGTGCCAACACGGCTATACGCAGCCATGTACAACCAAAAATGTAGCTTTACAGCCGAATAAGTGGAGCCGCTTATCGGACTCGAACCGATGACCTGCTGTTTACAAGACAGCTGCTCTACCAACTGAGCTAAAGCGGCGTTACCGCCTAAGTCTGGCAAATTTTGCTAGCTATACGCAAGCGCGCCGACGCAGGCCACATTTTACCCAACATGGTGACATAAGCATCACAAAATTGACGTATGAAATTATCAAAACTGCTCATATCGACTGTTTTAGTGAAGTTCATGACCAAATATGAGGCTAGCTATTTCTACTTCTATGATTTTAGACAGCGTCTAACTTTCGTAATGACTATGCTATAGGCGTGCCCAAACAGCCTAAAACCAGCTCAAATTTACGCGACGCCATTTTGGTTTCTGCCACGCAGCTACTCGACGAGTTCGGCCCTGCCGGCTTAAGTATGCGCGAGGTAGCCCGCCGCGCTGGCTGCACCCACCAGGCTCCCTATCACTACTTCACTAATCGTGAAGCCATCATTACCGCTTTAGTGACAGGCGGATTCACGTCTTTGTCCGAGGTTTTGGCTAGCGCTCGCGATGAAGGTGACGCGGTTGCCATCGGTTATGCCTACGTGCGCTTTGCTTTAGAAAACCCCGGCGTTTTCCGCATCATGTTCCGCTCTGACATGTACACGCCAGAAAGCGACGTCAACTTTGTTTCCGCCGTAGCTAGCTCACGCAAACAGCTAAGCGCGCTATGCGAAAACATTTACCCCCAGGCCAGCGAAGAACAGCAAATGGCCCTATGGGCCTATGTGCATGGCCTAGCCACCTTGCTCCTAGATGGACCGCCTAGCTTGCAGTTCTCTAACAACCCCCAGCGCCTGACCTACGCCAAGCGCGTACTGGAACAGGGCCTGCGCTAAAACTGCGCCAGCTCCTCCCCCACCAGGAGCCAAGCGCCGCCACCAAACTAGGCGCTAAAACGCCTGGGCGCACAGCCCAGCAACGTCTAAAAAACGCTTACAAAGCCAGCGTGGCCGGCCGTCAATGACGGCCGGCCACTACTTTTGGCAGCTATAGCTTCTGGCGCTACGGCGCTTTTAAAGCTCGGCTAGCTAAGCGCCTACAAAGTCGGCTGTTTAAGCCGCAGCAGCTCAGCTAGCCAAGCTAGCTCAGTGACGCAGCTCGCGGTAGGCCTTAATCAGGGCCTGAGTGGAGGCGTCCTGGGAGGCTAGAGCTTCGGCGTCGCCAGAGACAGCCGGGGCGATCTGCAGAGCCAGTTTCTTACCTAGCTCCACACCCCACTGGTCAAAGGAGTCGATACCCCAAACGATGCCCTGCACGAAAGTGATGTGCTCGTAGAGGGCGATCAGCTGACCAACCACTGCCGGGCTCAGCTCGGGGCCCAGGATGGAGGTGGTGGGACGGTTGCCGGGGAAGATGCGGGCGGGCACGATCTCCTCGGGAGTGCCCTCGGCTCGCACCTCAGCCTCGGTCTTACCGAAAGCTAGAGCAGCAGTCTGGGCCAGGAAGTTAGACAGGAACAGTTCGTGCACATCCTGCTCGCCGTCGCGTACCGGGTGAGCCGGGTTAGCCATGGCAATGAAGTCAGCCGGAATCAGCTGGGTGCCCTGGTGGATCAGCTGGTAGAAGGCGTGCTGGCCGTTGGTGCCCGGCTCACCCCAGAAGATCTCGCCGGTGGCGGAGGTGACCGGGGTGCCATCCCAGCGCACGCGCTTACCATTGGACTCCATGGTTAGCTGCTGCAGGTAGGCAGCGAAGCGGTGTAGGTGCTGGTCGTAGGGCAGCACCGCGTGGGAGGCGGCACCGAAGAAGTTCACATACCAGATGTTGAGCAGACCCATTAGCAGCGGCACGTTCTTGGCCGGCTCGGTGTTGCGGAAGTGCTCGTCGACGGCGTGGAAACCGGACAGGAAGTGGTTGAAGTTCTCCGGGCCCACAGCCACGGCTAGAACGGTGCCTACGGCGGAGTCCACGGAGTAACGGCCACCAACCCAGTTCCAGAAACCGAAAGCGTTCTTAGGGTCAATACCGAACTCGGCTACCTTGTCCAGGGCGGTAGAGACGGCCACGAAGTGCTTAGCGATAGCACCCTCGGTGGAGATGCCCTTGGCCTCTAGGGAGGCTAGGAACCAGTCACGGGCCATGCGGGCATTGGTCAAAGTCTCCAGGGTGGTGAAGGTCTTGGAGGCAATGATGAACAGGGTGGTTTCAGGGTCTAGGTCTGCGACAGTCTCGGCGCAGTCAGTGGGGTCAATGTTGGAGATGAAGCGGCACTCCAGGCCGGGCTGACGGTAGGGAGCCAGGGCTTCGTAAACCATGACCGGACCCAGGTCAGAGCCACCAATACCGATGTTCACTACGGTGGAGATGGGCTTGCCGGTCACGCCGCGCCAAACGCCAGAGCGGACCTCTTCAGCGAAGGCGTAAACCTTGGCCAGGGTGGCGTGTACGTCGGCTACCACGTTCTGGCCGTCAACCTCCAGAGTGTCACTCTCGGGGCGACGTAGGGCGGTGTGTAGCACGGCGCGGTTTTCAGTGATGTTGATGTGCTCGCCGTTGAACATGGCTTCGCGACGCTCGGCCACATCCACCTGCTCAGCTAGCTCTAGCAGAGCTGCGAGAACGTCGTCGTTAATAAGGTTCTTAGACAGGTCCACGTGCAGGTCAGCCAGCTGGTAGGTGTAGCGCTCAGCGCGGGCTGGGTCCTGGGCGAACCACTCACGTAGGTTAGGAGCTAGCTCCTTGTGTAGCTGCTCTAGCTTGCCCCATGCAGGGGTCTGGGTTGCATCAACAGGTTTACGCATGGTTATCACTCTACCTGCCTAAGACAGCACTAAAAAGGTACCGCCGCCCTTAAATATAAGGACGGCGGCCAGGTGGTGGCTTAGTTCCCGCGCTGTGGGCAGCAGTTACTGAGTGCGACGGCGGCCGGGTAGGTCGCTTGGGTGCGCCAGGTCCAGTGCTGCGGTTTGCGGCTGCGGCTTAGTTGGTGGGGGCCGGGGTGATTGTGGCTCCGGGCAGCAACAGCTTTTGCAGCGACCCCTGCTCTTGCAGCTGGCCCAGGTTTGCGTTAACCCCGTTGATAAAGATGGTGGGGGTACCGGCCAGGTTCTGCTTGGTGAAGCTGGTGGTGCCTAGCTTGGTCCAGTTCTCATAGGCATTGGTCTGGGCTGAGTTGGTGGCGTCAGTGATGGTGTCTGCCTTTAGACCCACGGCGTTAGCGGCGCTGACGATGGCGTCAATGCCGGGGTACTGCTGGGCGCCGCTCTTAATGGCACTTTCTAGCTGCGCAAAGATAGCGGTGTGCATGGCCCAAGCTTTGGCGGGTTCGCGGTCTAGTACCGTACCCATGAAGGAGTCGGCTAGGTCAGACCAGGGGGAACCCAGGATCTTGCAGGGGCGTAGCACTACCGTGGCCTTGCCGGTGTCAATGATGCTCTTGAGCTCGGCGGCGTGCACGGATTCAAACTCGGCACAGTGTGAGCAGGCGTAGTCAAAGACAATTTCGATTACATTCTTAGTGCCGGTGTTCATAGTGCCTGGCACCGGGCCCTTACCGAAGGGTAGTGAGCCGTCAACTAGTACGAGTTTGGGCACGCCTTTACTGTTGGCCAGCTTGCTCTTTAGAGTGGTTTCGTCGAGCTTGGTGTAGTCGACGGCGCTTGTGGACTTGCCATTAGCGCCACCACCTTCTTTTTTCTGTGAGCGTTCGTAGAACACTAGGCCTGCTGCCCCACCTACGATCGTCACGCAGCCAGCTCCCAAAATGGAGCGGCGGGCGATTTTGCCACGACGCTCTTTGCGTTCTTGTTCTGCACGCAGCTGCTTGGCGCGTTCACGGGCCGCGCGAGCACTACTGGAAGACACCACTGGGGAACTCCTCATGTATCTGGAGCCGACGCTAACGCGCCACCTCACGGTAGTTTAAAAATTAACTTCTTGGACTAGCTTACGCGCCCAAAGCTACTAATTTCCTGTGAAGATAGCAGCCCTGCGATACCACTTCAGTGATTACAGACACATAACAACTGCAATTTTGAACAAACTCTACCCAGCAGCTATTACATATGACACACTTGGTCATGGTTGGGGGATGAACCTCAACCACAAAAAATACGAGATTTGTGTCAGTGCGGACACGCATGGACACCTTTCACAACGGATCGTCCGGCACGTACCTGCCGGTGAAGGGAATGCAAGTCATGGCATCAGTAACTTTTGACCATGCAACCAGGATCTACCCTGGCAACGACCGCCCCTCTGTTGACGCCCTAAACTTGGAGATCGCTGACGGCGAATTCCTGGTACTTGTGGGTCCGTCTGGCTGCGGTAAGTCTACTTCTTTGCGCATGCTCGCAGGTCTGGAGGATGTGAACGCTGGTCGCATCCTAATCGGCGACCGCGACGTCACCGACGTCCAGCCCAAGGACCGCGACATCGCTATGGTGTTCCAGAACTACGCGCTCTACCCCCACATGTCGGTACACGACAACATGGGCTTTGCGCTTAAGATCGCGGGCACCCCGAAGGAAGAGATTGACCGCCGCGTTAAAGAGGCAGCCAAGATCCTGGGTCTAACCGAATACTTGGAGCGCAAGCCCAAGGCTCTATCCGGTGGTCAGCGTCAGCGTGTAGCCATGGGCCGCGCCATTGTGCGTAAGCCCAAGGTATTCCTCATGGATGAACCGCTGTCGAACCTGGACGCGAAGCTACGCGTACAGACCCGTACCCAGATCGCCTCGCTGCAGCGTGAGCTGGGTGTCACCACGGTCTACGTAACCCACGACCAGACTGAAGCTCTAACCATGGGTGACCGTATCGCCGTACTTAAGGATGGCCTGCTCCAGCAGGTGGGCTCTCCGCGCGAAATGTACGACAAGCCTGCCAACGAGTTCGTGGCCGGATTCATTGGCTCTCCCGCCATGAACCTGGGTACTTTCGACCTCGAAGGCGACATTGCCAAGCTGGGTAGCGCCAAGATTCGTCTGCCGCGCGTCACCCTTGAGGCTCTAGCTGCCGAAGACGCCAAGACCCTGACCATTGGCTTCCGTCCCGAAGCCCTCGACGTGGTCAAAGAAGGCGACGCAGACTCTATCCCGGTACGCATCTCCTTCGTGGAGGAGCTGGGCAGTGACGCTTACGTCTACGGCGAGCTGGTGGGTGCTGACAAGTCCGCCCACAAGCTCGGCAGTGGCGAGGACTCCAGCCAGATGATTGTCCGCGTACCTCCGCGCACCGCCCCCGCCAACGGCGAGGTCATCCACGTGCGCATCCGCCCCGGCCAGGAGCACCTGTTCTCCTCTGCCACGGGTAAGCGTCTGCCGGCCTGAGTGCCTAGCGGATTTGGCAACTACGCCGCGCTACCATTAGCACGGCGGCAGACGCCAAATACCTAACACACCTAAGCGGGGTGGCTGCCACTCGGTAGCTACCCCGCTTTATTCATCTGTGGAAGGGTGATTATGGCCCAGGCCATTAACATCAAATCTATGAGCGTGGATCCCGCGCTCCTCGACCTACCTTGGAATATCCCGCTAGAGCAGTGGCCACCGGAGGTTCTGGCCGCTCTTCCGCGTGGTATTTCCCGCCACATCGTGCGTTTTGTAAACCTTAACTCCAATGTAATTGCAGTTAAGGAAATCAGTTCTTTTGTAGCAGACCGCGAATACGAAATGCTACGTGACCTGTTGCGTTTAGGGGCGCCCTGTGTACGTCCAATCGCAGTTATTACCGGCCGCACTGATGCCAATGGCGAAGAGCTCAACTCAGTACTGATCACCGAGCACCTGTCTTACTCGCTGCCTTACCGCGCCCTATTTAGCCAGTATATGCGCCCTGAAACCGCCACGCGCCTAATTGACGCGCTGGCGGTGCTGCTAGTGCGCTTGCACTTGCTGGGGTTCTTCTGGGGAGACGTGTCTCTATCCAACACGCTCTTTAGGCGCGACGCCGGGGCTTTCGCAGCCTACCTGGTTGACGCCGAAACCGGCGAGCTTCACCCTGAGGGCCTCACCTCTGGTAAGCGCATGTATGACATTGAGCTGGCCCGCACCAACATCATTGGTGAACTAATGGACTTGCAAGCTGGCGGTCTACTTGAGGAAGACGTTGACACTATCGGCGTCGGTGACCGTATCGTCTCACGCTACTTGGAGCTGTGGGATGTGCTCACCGGTGAAGAGTCTTTCTCCATGTCTGAGCGCTGGCGTGTAGCTAACCGTATTGAGCGTCTAAACTCTCTGGGGTTCGACGTCGGCGAGCTATCAATGACCACGGACCTGGACGGCACCCACCTGTCTATCCAGCCCAAGGTGGTTGACGCCGGACACTACCACCGCCAGATCATGCGCCTAACCGGCCTGGATGTGCAAGAGGGCCAGGGCCGACGTATGCTCAACGATCTGGAGGCCTACCGCAGCTTGTGGAACCGTAAGGATGAGCCGCTAGAAATCGCAGCCCACGCCTGGTTGGCAGACGTATTTGAGCCCACCATTGCGGCTGTGCCCGCCGAGATGCGCAGCAAGCTAGAGCCTGCGGAAATCTTCCACGAGGTACTTGAGCACCGCTGGTATATGTCTGAGGCTGCCGGTTATGACGTTTCTATGCAGGACGCCGTAGCTGACTATGTGGCCAACGTGCTGGCTAACCGCCCCGACGAACATTCCGTGATCAGCGGCAATGAGCAGCTGCGTCCCAGTGTCTTAGAGGACATTGACTACGCCACGGGCACCAGCGATGAAGACGACGCCGAATTCGCCGCCCGTGACCAGGAAGCGGTTGAGGAGTACAGCGTCAATCCGATGGGCTTTACCGCCAACTTGAAGTTCAAGGGCGAGTAGTGCCAGGCGGCGCCCACCCGGGCGCTGCCACCATGGACACTGTCCACAGTGGGGGCTGTCCACACTGGGCATAACCAAATTTCCTGGCACAACCAATACAACTAGGCCGGCTAGTGGAAAACCACTAGCCGGCCTAAATGTTAAACACGCTCAGTATTAGCGCATCTCAGGGCGCTTTTCAAGCCACTCGCGCAGTGCCAGCGCGCAGCAGCCAGGGCAACTACCGCGCGCAGCGCCACGCCATATTAGCGCTCAGAGGTTTTACTGCTGTGCGGCAGCGCGGCGAGCCTCACGCTCAGCCACAACCGCGCGGCGGCGTAGCTCACGCGCGCGGGTCCACGAGGCTAGGGCAAACTCTGCTGCGCTGTCTACCACCAGGCCCGCACCCATAACTAGCAGGGTGCCGCTCAGGCCCCCACCGTTGCGTAGGCGGCGGGTTAGGGCAGTGCCCACTAGCGCCCCACCGGCACCTGCCTCTAGCAGGTGCGCAGCCCTAAACAGCCAGGGCTGGTCGGTGACGGTACGGGTGTAGCCCTGCCAGAAGCTGGGGCCAGATACAGCCGAGTCGTCTAGCATCATGGAGACGCTGCGGCCTACCGCGTTGCTCAGGCCACGCGGTTCGTGCACTACTACATCCTCCACGGCGCTGGTGGCGATTTCCCCGCGTAGCCAGGGGCCCAGCCACTGCGGCAAGCCCAGGGCCTCTAACACTGGGGCGGCGCCGTCGACACCATTGCCACTGTCTGCAGCCAGGGCCTTGTCCAAAGCCTCAACGTCAGCATTCGGGGTGACCACACTGAGCTCAGCGGCGTGGGTGGGGGCAGCCAGAGCGGCGGCCAGCTCCTCCTTGCGGGCCTTAGCGATGCGCCCCTTGGGCCACACCACCCATTCACGCCGGCGCAGCACAGTGACTACCTCAGAGTCGTCGTCTAGGTCTCCACTGGTGACTGCCGACAGGCTCAGCTCACCCTTGTAGGAGCGCAGCACCAGGCTCGGCAGCTGCTCTTCATCCCAACCTAGGTCACCGATTTCGAGCCCGTCACCGGCGTAAAGCACCAGGCGACGGTCAATTTCGGGCAGGTTCACTACCGCCAGGGTACGCTCTAGCAGGGTGGACTGTAGCGGCACCGTATAGGAGCTCATGGGGGTGAGCACCGCTACGCGCAGGGCGGCATAGTCAGGTTCGTAGTCCTCATCGGAGCCGGCTGAGGCGTCATAGCGGGCCGGGCCAATTAGTACATCGGCTTCTAGCTCTGTAGCTAGCTTGTAGACCAGGTCAGATAGGTCTAGGCCGGGGGCTAGCTCGCCATTTTTGACGGTAGCCACCTGGTTTTGGTCGCTAACTAGTACGCTGATCGAGCGGTGCTGGGGCAGCACCGGCTCACCGAGTAGTGCCAGCACACCTAAGTTTGCTAGCACCTTATCGATGGTCTGATCGTCTGCCTTAACCGAGCTTATAAAGCCGCTTCGACGGATGAAGTTAGGGGCGTTATCAGCCATGATGCCTCCCAGATTGTCGACATTTAGGTTCTTATTGTCTCAAGTTTGCTTTAAAAAGCTAGAGATTTTAGGCCATTTGGATAACTGCGCCGCTGCGTGGGGGTAGCACTAGGTGCCCGGTTACCTGGTTCGCCCCGACTAGGTCGTAGCCCACCACGCCGGCTATTTCGGCGCTGGTGGCGGCGAAGTTAAGCAGGAACAGGCAGTTGCCACGCCGCTGGGCGCTGACCCCAGCTGGTAGTGGGTGGGCAAATACTGGGCGTAGGCGCGCGTAGGCGCCAGCCAGTTTGAGTAGGTGCGCGCGCGCGGCGGGGGTTAGGTCGCAGCTGATGTACCAGGCGGCCCCGGCACCTTGGGGGCGGCGGGTGATGGCGCCTTGCCCAGCTAGGCGGCCGGTGGCGTAGGAGGCCAGGATTTCGACGTCGTCGTTGATGGCCAGGTTTTCACTCCAGCCGTAAGCCACCAGCGGGGCGTTTTCACTGCGGGCTAGTAGCCGCGCCAGGGGGCCGTGGGCGTCGAGGGTGAATTGCAGGTTGCGGTTTAGGCCTTTGGCTACGGCTTGGGCTAGGGGCTGGGAGGAGTCAGGCTCGCCTTCCCAGTTCCAGGCGGAGACGGGGGCGTCTAGCACCGGGATTTGGTCTAGTACCCGCACGCCGGTTAGCTCAGCCAGGCTCATAGTGGCGGCGGGAGGTTCTGCCTGGTCTCCGCGAGCAGAGCAGCCTAGGCACTCGTCGTTGACACTGGGGTAGTCTGCGCTGGGGCCCTGGCTTAGATAGCCACCGACGACGCCGTGCCCACTTTGGTCCACGACGCCGGTGCGGGCGGTAATTACTACCTGGGTGCCGCGACTGGCGGCTTGGTTTAGTCTCTGAGCTAACTGAGGGTGGGTCATGAAGATTTCTGGAACCACGATTAGGCTGTAATCATCCAGCTCAGCATCCACCTGGACAATGTCTATCGCGTAGCCGGCCTCGAAACAGGTGGCGTGCCAAGCCTGGGCGGCGCGTAGCGCACTGCCGGCGGGAGCGCTTAGCGACGGAATTTGCAGGCCGTGGGTGGCCTCATCGGGGCCAATCGCAGCGTTTTGGGCCCACATAGAGGGCCAGTCCAGCATGATGGCTACCTGGGCCTGGCTACGCTGCCCTACCACTGGGGCCAGGCGCTTGAGCACCTGACCTAGTTCCACAGTTTGGTGCCACTGCATCGACTCGGTGCCGCTGTGGGACACCATGGCGCCGTGGAAAGTTTCCGCCCCCGCAACTGACTGACGCCACTGGAACTGCATGACGCCGTCGGCCCCATGAGCAACGTGTGCCAAAGACCAAAGCAAGTACTCCCCCGGGGCTTTTACCGCATTGCGTGCGCGCCACTGCACCGCACCGGGCGCCTGCTCCATAAGCAACCAGGGGCGCCCGCCACCCAGACCACGCATCAGATCCCCAGTAAAAGCCAGCTGGTGGGCGGCGCGCGGATCAGCCGGGTCCGGGTAGGAGTCGTTAGTTACCAAATCAATGTCTTTAGCCCAGTCAAAGTAGTCTAGGGCCTCAAAGGCATCCATAAAGTTGGTAGTTACCGGCACGGCCCGGCCTGCTTTAGCTAGCCCGGCGCGGATCAGGGCGGCTTCAGATAGGTAACCGGATTTTAGGTTGTCACTGCTAAAACGGCGCCAATCAAGCATCTGGTTGGGGTTAGCGAAACTAGGGGTGATACGCGGAGGGATCACCTGCTCCCAGTCGGTATAGAACTGGGACCAAAAATTGGTGCCCCAAGACCGGTTTAAGGCGTCCAAGCAGCAGTAACGCTTTTTAAGCCAGTCGCGCCAAGCCTGGGCACAGCGCTGGCAGAAACATTCACGAATATGGCAGCCATACTCGTTTGAAACATGCCAAGCCACCACTGCCGGATGGGCAGCAAAACGCTCCACTAGGCGCGCTGTGAGCGCATTAGCGGCCACCCTGAACCGGTATGAGCTGGGGCAATACTGTTGACGCGAACCCCAAGAATAGACGGATCCATCAGCGCGCACCGGCAAAGTATCGGGGTAGTGGCGCCCCAGCCAGGCCGGCGGGGAGGCGGTGGCGGTAGCCAGGTCCACGCTAATACCTGCCTGCCATAGGCGGTCGATTAGCTGCTCTAGCCAGTCCAGGCGGTAGTTGCCCTCACTGGGTTCTAGTCGCGTCCAGGAAAAAATTCCCAGGCTCACCAAGTTCACCCGGGCTTGGCGCATTAGTTCCAGGTCACGCTCAAAGGTGGCGTCGTCGAACTGCTCTGGGTTGTAATCCGCGCCGTAAGCCAGCGCGCCACCTAGATCCAACTTAGAGGCGTCCATTGCCTTAGCTCCTTATAGCAATTGGCAGGTCGGGCGCCATGCCCGACCCGCGTCAACCAATAGCTATTATCAGGGATTAGTTGCCCTGAGTGGTACGGCGCACCCGATCTACCTCATATAGGGCGATACCGGTGGCCACGGCCGCGTTGAGGCTTTCGACGGCGGCACGGATGTTAATCGAGGCGATTTCGTCGCAGGTCTCACGCACTAGGCGCGAGAGGCCCTTGCCTTCAGCCCCAGTTACCAGCACTAGCGGCTGGTCAGCCAGGTTTAGGTTATCGACGCTAACGCTGGCGTTACCGTCTAGACCCACCACAAAGCAGCCGCGCGCTTTGAAGGCTTCTAGCGTGCGCACCAGGTTAGTTTCTTTAGCTACCGGCACGCGCGCAGCGGCGCCAGCACTCACCTTCCACACGGTGGCGTTAACGTCTGCGCTGCGACGCTGCGGGATGATGACGCCGTCGGCCCCAAAAGCACCCGCGCTACGCAGCACCGCACCCAGGTTGTGAGGGTCGGTGACCTGGTCTAGCGCCACAAATAGGGGCTTGCGGCCGGTGGCGCTGACACGGTCTAGTAGCTCTAGGGCGTCAGCGTAGTCGTAGGCGGCGATTTCCATGGCCACACCCTGGTGCACAGCGCCCTGGGTGAGGGCTTCTAATTCCAGCTTGGTGACCTCAAATACGGGTGCGCCTTCTAGGGTGGCGCGGCGCACCACAGCCCCTAGACGGTCATCGTTTTCAGCTGAAACCGCCATAAATACACGCGTGACGGGCACGCGGGCGCGGGCCGCTTCGGCGCAGGCGTTGCGACCACAGATAATTTCGTGGTCTGCGGGCACGTCAAAGCGGTTGCGGATCTTTTCTAGCTGACGTTCACGGGTGGGTTGGGCGGCAGCAGCTTTGGCCTCAGCGCGCAGCTTGGCCTTGTGTTTAGGGTGGTAGGGGCGGTCTTCTGCCTTGGGGGTGGGGCCGCGCCCTTCTAGGGCCTTGCGGCGGTGCCCACCAGTGCCAACCTGGGGGCCTTTTTTACTACCAGGACGACGGCGAGCGCCGTGGGGACGGTCATTTCCAGGCATGGGATTCCTTATCTATCAGCCCAGGTGCCAGCGGGCACCGGTAGGTGAGTCTTCAACCACGACCCCGGCACTAGCCAAGGCGTCACGGATAGCGTCAGCGCGGCCCCAATCTTTTTCTTTGCGGGCACTAGCGCGTTGCTCTAGTAGGTTTTCCACCAGGTTACCCAGGGCAGCTAGGGCCGCATTGTCTGCGTTTTCCTCGCTGGCGCCAGCGCTGGCCCAAACCGGTGAAAGTGGATCTATCCCCAAAATATCAAGCATTACCCGTAGCTGGTTGGCGGCTTCAGCTACCTGCGTAGCTTCAGCCTGGCCGGCTTCAGCCTCAGTTAGGGCCACATTTAGGCGCTTGAGGGCGGCGTGGATTTGGGTCATGGCCCCAGCCAGGTTGAGGTCATCATCCATGGCGGCGCGGAACTCACTAGTGACGGCTACCTGCGCTAAATCAACTTCAGCTAGCTCAGGAGCCAGTTTCACGGCGCGCTCTAGGGCCCCGCTGAAGCGGTCCCACAGGGCTTGGGCGTCTTCTAGGGTGTCGGGGCTGAATTCCACCGTGGAGCGGTGGTGGGTGGTGCCAATAACTAGGCGCAGAGCCTGCGGCGAGTACTGTTTGAGCAGCTCAGAGACAACCAGGGAGTTACCCAGGGACTTACTCATCTTTTCGCCTTTAATGGTCACCCAGGCGTTGTGTACCCAGATGCGTACAAAAGGCCAGCCGGCGCCGTGGGATTGGGCCTGCTCATTCTCATGGTGGGGGAAGCGCAGGTCAATGCCGCCGCCGTGGATGTCGAAAGTGTCGCCCAGGTAGCGTCGGCTCATGGCTGAGCATTCTAGGTGCCAGCCAGGGCGCCCGCGTCCCCAGGGGGTGTCCCAGGAAGCGTCGGCAGGTTCGCTTGGTTTAGCGGCTTTCCACAGGGCAAAGTCGCGTGGGTCGCGTTTGTCAGCCTCGACGGCGTCGTCAATTTGAGATTCATCCTCAGTTGAACGCAGCTGGTCTAGGCTTTGGTTGGTTAGCGAGCCGTAGTCGGGCAGGGAACGCACTGAGAAGTAGACGTTGCCGGGGCTACCCACATAGGCGTGACCGGCGTCGATCAGGCGCTGCACCAGATCGATCATGTCCGGTACGTGTCCGGTGGCGTGGGGCTCGTAGGTGGGGTCTTTAACCCCTAGGGCCTGGTAGGCGGCAGAAAATTCACGCTCATAGCGGTAGGCCCAAGCCCACCAGGGGGCGCCGGCCTGCGCGGATTTAACCAGGATTTTGTCGTCAATGTCGGTTACGTTGCGTACTAGCACTACTTCCTGGCCGCAGTACTCTAGCCAGCGGGTTAGTACGTCAAAAGCAATGGCTGAGCGCATATGCCCAATATGGGGGCTGCCCTGCACGGTGGCACCACACAGGTAGATCGTGACCTTACCGGGGGTAACCGTAGGGGCTAGCGACACGAGGGCGTGGCTGGCCGAATCATACAGTTTCAGGGAGGGTTCACTCTTGAGGGTACTCACCCTATAAGGCTACCCGAAACCCTAAAGTAATAGTTTTAGGCGGGCGTATTGGGGTAAACCAGGGCGCTGGCAATTGCCATTAGGCCCTCAGCGCGCCCTAGGAAACCTAGGTGGTCGGTGGTGGTGGCGCTCATTTGTACGTCAGCCCCGGCTGCTTGGCTCAGCGCCGCATTGGCCTGGGCAATTCGGCCTGCTACGCGCGGACGCTGGCCAATTAGCTGCACGCTAACATTACCGATCTCGTAGCCGGCAGCGCGTACACGCCGGGCAGCTTCGCCTAGTAAGGTGGCGCCGGATGCGCCTTTAAACTCGGGGCGGTCCACCCCGAAATTACTGCCTAAATCACCTAGCCCGGCGGCTGCGAACAGGGCGTCGGCACAGGCGTGGGCGACGACGTCGCCGTCAGAATGCCCAGCTAAGCCGGTCTCCCCCGGCCATTCCAGACAGGCCAGGTGCATGGGCACCCCCGAGCCTTCAGGCGCAAAAGCATGCACATCCATGCCGATACCGGTGCGAGGTAGCAAAAATTGCGCCATGGCTACTCCTTAAAGATTAGCTAGATTAAAGATTAGCTAGATTTTGGCTTACGCACACTTGCGCTAGCGCTAAATCAATGGGGGTGGTGATTTTAAAGCTGAGGGTATCTCCGGGCACAACCACCACCGGGTAGCCGGCCTGTTCAGCTAGGCCTGCGTCATCTGAGGCGGCACTGGATTCACTGGCTGCCGCCTGGGCGCCGAGCTGGTGGGAGCGCAAAATGGTTTCGCGTTCAAAGCCTTGCGGGGTTTGCACGGCCCGCAGCCGACGGCGATCTACGGTTTCGCGTACCGGCTCAACTTGGGTGGGGGCACAGAGCGGCGCATTTGCGGGTGCTGCCGTGGCACCTGCGGCTGGCGTAGCCGCGATCTCAGATTGCGGGCGGGCGGGGCCTACCGCTTTGATCGTGTCAGTGACCGGCAGGGCTGGAATCACTGCCGGGTTACCTGCACGTACGGCGTCGATCACGCGGGCAATAGCGGCGGGCGGGGTTAAGCAACGGGCGGCGTCGTGAATTAAAACCACATCTGCCTGCGGCGCTAGCTCAACCGCAGCAGCCAAACCGTTGGCCACGCTGGCCTGGCGCGAAACATCTGAGCCGGCCACAACCACTAAATTGTCAAAATCAGCCAGTTCAGCCTGGAAGATTTCTAGATAATCAGCCGGGGCGGTAACCACCACCGCATCCACCTGCAGGCAGGCGAACAATCCGGCCGCTGCGCGACGCACCAAGCTCTGGCCAGCTAGCTCCACCAAAGCCTTGGGACCCTGGCAACCCAGGCGGGTGCCCGAGCCAGCCGCAGTTAAAACCGCAACGCAAGCACTCATTGGGATATAGACGCGCTTATCAGCCAGCTAGAACTTCATCCAGAATCTGCTCGGCGGCGGCTTCTTCAACCTTCTGCGCCAATGCCAATTCTGAAACCAAAATCTGACGCGCCTTAGCGAGCATGCGCTTTTCGCCGGCGCTTAGGCCGCGATCAGTGTCGCGACGCGATAGGTCACGCACTACCTCAGCAACCTTAAGTACGTCCCCGGAAGCAATCTTTTCCTGATTTGCCTTATAGCGACGCGACCAGTTGGTTGGCTCTTCTACCTGCTCAGTGCGTAGCACTTCAAAAACGTTTTCTAGACCGGCCTGGTCTACTACGTCCCTAACACCAATTTCTTCAACGTTTTCAGCAGGGACCATAATAGTTAGATCTCCCTGCGCCACCTCAAGCGTGAGGTACACCCGCGTTTCCCCACGAACCTTGCGGTCCTGAATTTTAATAATTCGGGCCGCACCATGGTGGGGGTAGACCACTGTCTCGCCAACTTTAAAGGTCATAAACACACTCCGGGCTAATACAACTGGTTTATATTCTACCAGCCGGCACATTAATTTTACGCTCGCCCGTGCAACATGTAGTCCACTCCACGCCTAAACTTATATGCATAACATAACCAATCGCCATAGGGCAGTGTGTCTAGTTGCTAACGCATCAGCTGGCGCTGGTTACCAAAACCAAAATAAGACGACTGTGGGGCGAGCGCTTTTCACACTCGCCCCACAGATATGTAGCTATCTGCAGCTATTACTAGCTATTAGCAACCAAAAAGTTAACTAGTTATAAAACTAGCTCACTTGCCCTGGTTAGCAACAGCAGCGATCTTGGCCTCAGCCTCGGGGTCTAGGTAGCGACCACCCTTCTTGATGGGCTTGAGGGTCTCTTCGTCGAGCTCATAAACCAGCGGAATACCGGTGGGGATGTTGACGCCGGCGATGTCCTCGTCGGAGATCTCGTCCAGGTGCTTGACGATGGCGCGCAGGGAGTTACCGTGGGCCGCGATCATGACGGTCTTGCCGGTCTTGATCTCGGGAACGATGGTGGATTCCCAGTAAGGCAGCAGGCGGGCGATGACGTCCTTGAGGCACTCGGTGGCGGGTACCGGCTCGCCGGCGTAACGCGGGTCAGCGTCCTGGCTGAACTCGCTACCAGCCTCGATGGCCGGCGGCGGCACATCGTAGGAACGACGCCAGAGCATGAACTGCTCGTCGCCGTACTCGTCGCGGATTTCCTTCTTGTTCTTGCCCTGCAGAGCGCCGTAGTGACGCTCGTTTAGACGCCAGTTGCGCTCAACCGGGATCCAGTGACGGTCAGCAGCATCTAGAGCTAGGTTCGCGGTCATGATGGCGCGGCGCAGCATGGAGGTAAATAGCTTGTCCGGTAGAACACCGGCCTCCTTTAGCAGCTCGCCACCATGCACGGCCTCGGCCTTGCCTTTGTCCGATAGGGCCACGTCAACCCAACCGGTGAATAGGTTCTTTGCATTCCATTCGCTCTCGCCGTGGCGGAGCAGTACGAGGGTGTAAGCCATGAAAGCTATTTTGCCAGCACTCGCACGCTTTTGCGAGAGCTAAAGCACCTAAACAAGACCTTAGACACAGTCTGCAGGGCCGCAGACGCCAGCCGATGCTCCCTACCTGCGCCGTCGACGTCGAGAGCCGCCTACCCGGCACAAGCGACGCCGGCTAGCACGAGCGGCGCCATCCACACAGCACCAGCGACGCCGCTGCAGAGCCCCCACTAGATGCCACCTTTAATAGCCCAGGCCACATCGATTACCGGCTTTAATCCTTGGCCTCAAATCTTGAGCCCAAAGTCAGCGCGTCATTAAATAAACGAAAGTGCCCGCGCAGCAAATACTGCACGAGCACTTCGAGCTATAAAACCTAGACACCAGCACAACCAATATCGCAGCAGTTATTTACTACCGTTTTATTGGCACTTACCTGACAGGTGCCTATAAGACACCTGTTTTGAATTTAATTATTCAGTTAAGCCTGGTTAAGCTGGCGCTAAATTAATCAGCGACCCTGCTCAGCTAGGTAAGCCTGGCGGATCTCAGCGGAGACGCGGCCACGGTCAGAGACCTGGAAACCGTGCTCCTTGGCCCATTCGCGCATGCGGCGAGACTCGCTGTTAGAAACAGCCGGGGTGGTGGTGCGACGACGGCCGTTGCGGGCGCGGCGCGCATAGTTAATCCACTCCTGTAGGTCGGCGCGCAGGCGGCTAGCGTTTTCAGAGTTTAGATCAATAACGTAGTTAACACCGTCTAGAGCAAAGTTAACGGTCTCTGCAGCACTAGAGCCGTCAATGTCGTCGATGAGAATGGTCTCCACACGCTGTGCCATGGATTTTCCTTCCGAGTATTTATGGTTGCGGACCCGTGTCCGTGATTTATTAAATTGTTACGGAAGTTATTTAACCTTGATTGCTCTCACTTTGCAAGCTACGACTATCAAGTGATCTATATTTTTGAACACAGAGGCCACCAGCTAACTTGCAGCAAGGTTTCAGTTTGGTTGCGCCGCAAAGTAGACTCAGAGGCCTTTATAGACCTGTGAGCGACTAAAATCGCGACTATCCACCATTTTTATCCTGATATGTGAGACGAAAGAATGGGTGCTGGCATATAGCTTCCAAGTTCTCGCTCAGAGACTAACTACAGCACAGCGCGCCAGAGTCATTAACTTTGAAAGAGTGTGCACAAAGCCCGCATGATCTCTAAGAAAAATCCAAGCCGAGCCAACCATCTATGGATTAGCTGTGAAATATTCACGCACTTCACAGCGAGTTTAGAGGTGCGTTAAGAATTTATTAGCCACGTTAGCAAAGCTGTTAGCGCACACCCATTTCTCCCCCAATGCGCTGCCACCACCGGCAAGCTACAGTCAGCAAACCGCAGTCGGTAATTTGCTATGCGCAAACCGAGCTAGACAGCGGCAAATTACTACAACCACTAGAGGCAGGCAAATACACAGCAAAACGTAACCTAAGCCACACTTAAATGCATTTTCCATCTACGCGTGACCTACCGCATACATTTTTTGCCTATCCACAAGTAGCGCCAGGCACGATTAATCGGTTATGATTTTCGACCGTAGCCGCTTTGCGGTTTGCTAGGAGGATTCGCCTAGTGGCCTATGGCGCACGCTTGGAAAGCGTGTTGGGTGCAAG
>ERZ773263.78-NODE-78-length-72407-cov-5.595229_pt1 | contig 72407 bp, 65 predicted proteins | sample MGYA00511076_ERZ773263 | MGnify/ENA primary metagenome ERZ773263 (study PRJEB29015, sample SAMEA2738155) | human oral metagenome | biome: human oral; feature: human-associated habitat; material: saliva | place: China | collected 2195 ... | reverse complement strand
GGTAGAATTTCCCCTTTCGTAAACCCTCAACAACGGGCAGATGAAAACTGCCAAAGAAAAGCGAATATTTTTGAAAAAAGTTTTTGAAGACAACAAAAAATCCCGGCTGCACAGAGCAGCCGGGAACGGACATGAAAAGATAGCTATATGAATATGATTTGACAGGTTATCTACACAAGCATAGAAACCCAGAGATAGAATATATCTCCTTTAATATGAATTTAAGATAGTGGAAAATAAACACGACGATACCTCCTTTGATACCGCCGCATTTTCGTATGATATTATTAAATTCAATCTTCTCCGTTATTTACAGCGGCCTTATTTTGGATGTAATGTTATTATGTGCATAAAAAAATTATCTCCTTACCACAAACCTTTCGATTTCGTTTTTGAGAACGCTTTAAGCGAAAGACCAGCCTTCTGCTTGTTCCCTTATACTTATGAAACGCTGATATAGCCCCTCTTGTTTTATCAGCTCTTGATGAGTCCCTTTTTGAACAACTTTTCCGTTATCAATTACAAGTATTTGATCTGCGTTTTCTATGGTCGCTAACCTATGTGCAATAACAATTACCGTTTTTCCTTTCGTTAATTCTGTAATAGCTTGTTGAATCATATGTTCATTTTCCGGATCAATACTTGCAGTTGCTTCGTCAAGAATTATAATAGGAGAATTTTTTAGAATAGCACGTGCAATAGAAATTCTTTGTTTTTCGCCGCCTGATAAATTTGCTCCTCCTTCTTCAACAATCGTTTCATATCCATTTGGAAATGATGTAATAAATTCATGGCACCTTGCTTTTTTCGCTGCTGCTACAATATCTTCATAGGTTGCATTAGGATTACCAAACTTTATATTGTTGGCGATTGTGTCATTGAATAGATAAACTTTTTGAAACACCATAGAAATGTTGCGAAGAATACTTTCACATGTCATATCTTTTATATTGTGTCCATTTATTCGTATAGTTCCTTTGTTCACATCATAAAATCTTGCAATTAAATTGCATATAGTTGTTTTCCCACTTCCAGATGGACCTACAATCGCTGTTGTAGCATCTTGTGGCAATGTGAAGCTAACATCTGATAAAACTGTTTTTTTGTCATAAGCAAAAGAAACATTTTGAAACTCTATATTATATGCATCTAAAGATATATCTTTTCCATTCTTGTCAATTTCTTCCGCCTTCTGAATAGAATCAAGTTTGTCCAATGTTGCATTGATAACCTCAATTACATGGATAGCACTATTCACTTTTTCCAAATGATTGAACAAAACAAACGAAAACATATCAAGCATAAGCATGACAAAAATAGGCATGCTTCCATTCAAAGTAAGATATGCTGATGCAATAACTACGCCAATGGAAGTTGTTTTAAGAATTAACTGGTGTAAGCAATTATACGGACAATATTCTAACTCTAATTTTATGTTTACCTTTTTATGATTTTGAAATGCGTTCCTTATTCCTTCTACGGCTGCGCCTTCCTGTTTGAAGGCTTTTACGACTTGCATTCCTCTCAAATATTCTATTGTGTTTTCTACAATTTCATCTTGAGCTTTTTGATGTAATACTGCGTTACGGTGCGATATTTTTTCAAGTGCATACATAATGCATGTAGAAATAAGAAGTCCTATTAAGGATATAACTCCTGCTACCGGACAGAATATTGTCAAAGATATTATCATCACAACAACTGTTATATGACCATTAACGACAATATCTATCATATGCATGCAGTACATCTCTATAAACGAAAGATCGGTTGTAGCAGCAGAAGATAATTCTCCTATATTATTGTGATTGAAGAATCCAAGCGATACTTTCTTGAAAAGATTTCCCAACTTAATGCGTTGCTCTGCCGTTGCCTCATATCCCACACTTTCTTGAGTAATTGCACGCAGATACGAAAAAACAAATCGTAATAATACACATACAATAACAGAAAAAAGGAGCTTCCATATCAATGTATGATCTAATGGCTCTTTTCCACTAAAGTCATTCAAAATGGCATTTAATCCATAAGACGCCAGCATAATCGGTAAAGCAGTAAATATTCCATTCAAAAAAGCAAAGATAAATCCTATATATACTCGTTTTTTATAGTTTCCAGTCCAATCAATCAACCTTTTTACAGTTCTGAACATGTGTTTTTCACCTCCTGTTTAGAATTTGCAGACCAATTTCTTGCCCCTATATGAGCTTCCCACATATTACGATAGAGGGAATCGGAATCTAATAGCAATTTATGTGTACCGACCGAATGAATTTCTCCATTTTTTAAGACAATAATTTGATTAGCGTTTGTTATAGTAGATAGTCTGTGTGCAATAACAAAAAGTATTTTCCCTTTGGTTAGAGCCGATATTGATCGTTGCATTTTTTCTTCATTTTCTTGATCTGCAAAAGCGGTAGCTTCATCAAGGATAACTATAGGAGCATTTTTTAATATCATTCTTGCAATAGGAATCCTTTGTTTTTCGCCTCCAGACAATCTGTTTCCGGCATCACCTGCTTGCGTATCATATCCATGCTCAAGCTTTTGTATAAAGTCATCACAGCAAGCAGCCTTTGCAGCAGCATAAACTTCTTCATCCGTAGCAGACGGTTTGCCCATTCGGATATTTTCTTTTATTGAGCAATGAAAGAGAAAATTATCTTGAGTAACAAAACTTATTATGTCAGATAACTGTGATATAGGAATCTGACGTATATCTATACCACCAATAGATATAGAGCCCTCGTCTACATCCCAAAAGCGGGCTATAAGTCGTGCAATCGTAGATTTACCACTTCCTGAAGGCCCTACCAGAGCTGTAAAAGAATCCTCAGGAACCGAAAATGTAATATTGGAAAGAACTTTATTATCTTTATTTTTACTATATGCAAAAGAAACATTTTTAAGTTCTATATTGTGGTTCTCTATGAAAATTGAATTTTTAGAATCAGGAAGCTCTGTTACATGTAGTAACTTATCTACATCATGAATTGCATATTCTACCGCCTTAACATTACTGACGTGTAATGTGTAATTCATTAAAGGATCAACGATGCCCATTGATAGAATAAAGCACATTACCATGTTTTCAGGAGATAATGTACCGGTGGTATATAAAATCATTCCTACAGGTAAAGTTCCTAAAAAGGTGGATGGAAGCACCGAATTTCCAAAGTTCATTAGTTTCCACACACTTTTATACCAATTCAAAGTGTAATCCTTAAATGATTTTACGGCTTTTGAAAATTTCTCATAGGATGTAGAAGATTGATTGAAAGCTTTGATTACTTCTATTCCTTCAACATATTCAACAATCACTCCATTTACATAATTGCTGGATTCCATATAATCGGCATACTGTTTATTAAAATTTTTCATCATACTAAAATATGCAATAGAAGCAATCGGCACAGTTACTAACATCGCAAGAGCCATACGCCAATCTATGCTTATTAAATATATAAAAACAGCAATCGGTAGGCATAAATTAGAAATTCCCTCAGGAATCATATGTGCTAAAGGTAATTCGATGGTTTCAACTCTATCCACAATCACGCTTTTTAATTTTCCAACAGATTCTTCAACTACTGTTCCAAGAGGAGCCCTCATCAGCCGCTCGGCAAGAGCAAGTCGTATGTTCTCCAAAATACTATACGCAGATGCATGGGACAGACTTGTAGAAATACCATGAAAAATATACCTAAAAGTATATCCGCATACAGCGATTAAACCCCATATCCAAACATTAGAAATTGTAGCAGAACCGTTTATAAATGAAGTAATAATATGATAAACACTCCAATAAGGTATAAGACCTGAGGCTACACTAACCAAAGCACATATAACAGATAATATAATTTTGCCTTTACATTGTGATGCAAAGGAGAAGACAATGGAAATCCAGCTTCTTTTTTTCATTATTTGTTCCTCCTTCAATAAAAAATAGAGAGTATCGTATATTATTCGACACTCTCTATTCTACCAATATTAAATTTTTCATCTACTCTACATAGGTATGCTTAACTCCATTTAGATTTTAATTTTCCTATATTCTAATGGGGCTACACCTTTTATACTCTTAAACGCTTCTGCAAATTTACTGCTGTTTGAATATCCTACTTCTCCTGCAATGGTTGAAACAGTTTTATCGGTTTCTGTAAGGAGTGTTGCAGCCATGTTTATTCTGTATTTTTTCATGTATGAGTATATTGCTGATCCGTATATTCCTTTGAAACATTCTTTTAAGGATGATTCTGAAATATCAAATTGTCTTGCAAGTTCTTCAATCGTGTAATGGTGTTCCGGAGCAGCCGTTATAAAATTTTTTATAGCTTTTACTTTTTCAACTTTAGTTTTATAAAAGTATGGTCGTTCTTTACGAACGGCAGAAACATCCGCAATTTTTAATGAAACAAGAAGTTCCAAAATTTTGATTTTAAGATATTCCGATTTAATTGAATCTGGCACATTATAAATCTCGGAAAAAATATGATCGGTTAAAGAATCCCCATGTATAATACAAGGTTTCTCATTCAAAGAAAATTTTTTCTCCAAATCAAATAAATCTATGGAAAAAAGTTGTAATTGCTCCTTAACGCTGCTTTCCATAATATCTGTAACAGACAAATTGATTGTAATACCATGATAATGGTTCAAGGGGAAACTACAATAGCGGTATTCTGCAACATGCAAATTTTCAATTAAAATATCTCCCGGTTCTAAATACAAATATTCATTTGAGGAAGTTTCTGATTCCATTCTCCCTTCACTGCAATGATGAATACTAATATAATGACCGGGTTCTATTTTTCTTCCTGTTCCTTCTTCAGAATGAAAACTGTTATACATCAATGATATTCCCGGATAAAGAGGGTAATATATAACCGTACCATCTGCATTTCCATCGTTAAGCTGATATACAGAACATAAATCATCTTTACAGAGCAATTCAAATTTTTGCTCTTTGAAAATTTTATCAATATCAAACATTACTATCACCTCGCTGTAAGAAGAATTTCTTTAAGCGTTCCGTTCCACTTAAATCTAAAGGATATTGTTCTTTCACCATTCCATTTTCTAAATGAAGTATATAAGTGCAACAACTTGCTATAAGTTCATAATCATGAGTAACAACAAGTACAGTTTTTCCTATTTGTGATAAATTGGTAAGTTCTTTTGCAACATCTCGCATATGAAGAAGATCCAGTCCACTTGTAGGTTCATCAAAAATAATAATTTCACGTTGAGATGCCAAAGCACTTGCTATTGCTACTCTTTGTTTTTGTCCTCCTGAAAGTGAAGCGGGATGCTTTTCCTTAAATTGAAGTAATTCAAGTTTTTTTAATATCAAGTCAATTTCCGCTTCCTTCAGACTTTTCATACTTAATATCAATTCTTCATATATACTTTCGGCAAAAAGTTGATGATTTACATCTTGCATTACCATATAACAATAGGAAAGACGCTGCTTTCTATTTAACGCTTTACTGTTTATTGTTATTATACCCTTACATCTTTTTTCAAGTCCACAAATACATCTTGCAAAAGTTGATTTTCCAGCACCGTTATTTCCTATTATTGCAATCACATTTGCTGCTGGTAAAGTGAGAGAGGGTACTTGTAAAGCTTTATCTTTCTTTGTGTATGAAAAGAAAAAATTTGAAAAAAGTATTTTATCCTCTCTCTTCATGTTCTTTACAGGCAATGGAAATAAATTTAGTTCAAAAGGACGAAGCCCCATATCTATTTGCTCAGATATAGATAATTTTTCAATATCTGCACTGGTATATTCTTTTTGTATTTGCCCATCCTCCATATATATTACACGATCAAAGAGACCTCTCAAATAATAAAGACGATGTTCAGCTATCACAATGGTTTTGCCTTGACTTTTCCATATCGAAATCATTTTTCGAAGATCATCTGTTGAATTTGTATCTAAATTGGAAGAAGGTTCGTCTAATACAATAATGGAAGGAGAACTGACTGATACTGAAGCACATGCTATTTTCTGCTTTTCCCCTCCAGATAAATTAAAAATATTTTTACCGAGAAGATGATTTATATTGAACATTGTAGCTGTTTCAAATATACTGCTGACAATTTTATTTTCAGGTAATCCCTGATTTTCACATGCAAAAGCCAATTCACTTGTTGAATCCACATTGAAGAATTGAGTTCTTGGATTTTGGAACACGCTTCCAACAAATTTTGAAATTTCATAAAGTGAAAGTTTACTAAGATTGCGGCTATCAATAATTACATCACCTGATAAACGGCCATTATAATAATTTGGAATAAGTCCATTTATCAACCTTGTTAATGTGGTTTTTCCACATCCTGATTGTCCACATAATAGAACAACTTCTCCGTTTGGAATTACAAGATTTATTTCATGCAAACCTCCAGACGCTTCTTCCATATTATATCGGAAGTTGACATTTTTTAACTCTATCATTTTTTCACCCTATTTCATCAAACCAGAAAACCAATCCAACATATGAGTGCTACTATAATAAAAATAGCATCAATCATATTAAATCCTATTTTGCAGATATTTGTTCGTTTTGTTGGACTTCCTAATCCACGAGTAAGTGCAGCTGCCGATAGTTCTTCACCGATTTTCGTAATAGAAATCATTAGTGGAACAATGCGATATTCCAACATCTTGATAGGACTTCTAAAAGTTGTAATACCTCGCATTTTCATAGCATCCTGAATAGCTCTATATTCTTCTTTTACTGTTGGGAAAAATCGAAATACCACAGACATTGGAATGATTATTTTTTCCGGGATATGAATCTTTTCCATTGAAGCGATAAATTCACTAACTGTTGTTGTATCAATAAGATAATATCCCATCACTATTCCCGGTAATATTTGAGTATATATTCCTAATATCGCACCTAACATAAAGCTAAATGCACCTTTTAATGTTGGAAACAGAAATATACTTAAACAAAAAAGTATCGTGTAAAATAAAAAAAACTTTAATGCTGCTTTTAATCGCATAGAAAAAAGCAACATCAGCAGGGGAAATACAGCAGCTATAGGGCGAATATAAATCATCGCCCCATCAAATTTTCCTGCACACATAATAGTAGTTACTGTAATAGTTAAGAAAATTTTAGTGCGAGGGTCAATATGAAAAATGGATTTTTGTTCAAATGGTAATTGCTTGAGGTTTTCCATTAAGCAATACCTGCTTTTTTGAAATGTTTTTTAAGAACAATTTTTCCTAACATCGCACCTAAAATTCCACCAATAAGACAAGATAAAACAAGAACAGGATACATCCAATTTGGTGTGAGTGATGCAAGTGCATCTGCGTATTCCTTTCCATAACCCTTTTCCATAGTCATAAAGAACTCATTTCTCATAAAAAACAGCCTGCTAAAAAAACCCATTGTCAGAATAGAAAAAACGGCATATCCAATTATTACATACTTCATGCTCTGGTATTTGCCCATTTTCATAATTATGTCCGCTAAAAAACCGCAGGCAACACAAAAGGATGCTACTAATAGCCCGCTGCCCATAACTGTAAAGAGTATTGCTAAAATTATTCCTGTTATTGAAATCATCCCAAAACTCCGTACTTTTGTAACATAAAGCATAAACGGAATTCCACATGTAATAGGGCATATCAGTCCTAACAATACATCAAGAATAGGAATATATCCCAGCATCATTGTCGCAAAATAAATGACAAAATAGATGGTTGTAAAGATACCAATGTTAATTAAATCTTTTGCTTGTAATTTGTTGTTCATAATATTACCTCCTGTATCAGTTAGTGCTATCTAACACATATATTTCACTATACCATGCCCTGAAAAAGCTAACTACTCTATATAGGTAAAAAAAACTCCAATTAGTTTATTTTTGTTTAAGATATTGACGACTATTATCAGAGTAAGATTCTTTCTCTATATTTTTTTATTAGATGTATTTTATTGGCAAAAAGTGAATTTCCGTTGTTGTAGAGATTAAGGGATAAGTGGAATAGCAAGCATAGAAAAGGGGTACCCTTTCCGTAAAAAAAATCTCTATTTTCCGCAGTTCCGGCGATAGAGATTTTGCTTGTACCCTCGCAGGCTAAAGCCTGCTGGGGTAGACTCTTGGTAAGTGTCCCAAACCCTCTATAAAAGCAGAAAGGAAATTCACCTATGAATAACAGAAAAAGAAATGTGCAGATTAAATTTCGTGTGACGAAAGAAGAACGCACCTTGATTGAAGAAAAAATGAAACAAGTGCCTACAAGTAACATGGAAGCGTACCTTCGGAAAATGGCGATAGACGGATATATCATTCAGGTAGATCACAGCGATATAAGGAAAATGACGGCTGAACTTCAAAAACTCGGGGTTAATATCAATCAGACTGCAAGGAGAGTCATAAATTATGAAATTTGACATTTAAATGAATAAGATTAACAAAGCTCTTGAAAAAAAAACAGCATATGCTATATTGATATAGAGAAAAACATAGCAGATGCTATATTGAAAAAAGAGGAGCAGTAATGACATTTTCGGAGTTTGTTGTTTTTGTGCGAAAGAAACTTAATTTAAGCCAAACACAGCTTGCTAATGCAGTAAATGTAAGCTATTCGACTATTAACCGCTGGGAAAATTGTCATGTTATGCCACGCAATTTAGCGGTAAAAAGTTTTTTCGATTTTTGTGAAAATAATTTCATCGATATTCCGGATGGCCTATTATAAAACCACTTGCCATTTATCGCTGAAAAATTTAGGAGGAAAAAAATTATGGCAAGAGCAGATTTGCTATGTGAGTTAATAAAATATGGGTTGATAAATGATTCTTCAAATTTTAGAAAAGCTACGGAGGCGTTATGTGCCGAAGAACGTTCCAAGCAGCATACAGTACTTGCAGCAAAAATTGATGAATTATTAAAAAAAACAAATAAAGCTGTCGCCAAAGATAATATGCTTTCACCAACGAATATCCGTGGTGGAATAAGTGAACAGAATCTTTTTTTGGAAAAGATTCCTCAAAAAAGACTAGATCATTTAATTCTCCCAAATCATATTAAATTAACCTGTCAAGATTTGATAACAGAACAAACCCGTTCCGATTTGCTGCAATCATACGGCATAGAACCACGAAATAAAATTCTTTTAATTGGTCCTCCTGGAAACGGGAAAACTTCATTGGCAGAAGCAATATCTGAAGCATTGATGATACCGCTTCTTACGGTTAGGTATGAAAATATTATAGGCTCATATCTTGGTGAAACAGCATCCCGATTATCAAGGCTATTTGATTATGTGAAAACCAGAGAATGTGTTCTGTTTTTTGATGAGTTTGAGACATTAGGAAAAGAACGTGGGGACACCCATGAAACTGGTGAAATTAAACGTGTAGTAAGTTCTTTATTGATGCAAATTGATGCACTTCCAAGTTATGTCATTGTTATTGCTGCTACAAATCATGATACTTTGCTTGATAAAGCAGCATGGCGCAGATTCCAAGTCAGACTAGAAATTCCAAAACCAACTCGAAATAATTTGGAAGAATATTATCGTTTATTTGAAAAGAAAAAAGATTTTAAGTTCGGCTTGCAACCAAGCACACTTGCAAAAAAAACATTAGGCATAAGCTATGCAGAAGCGGAGGAATTTGCATTATCAGTTTATAGGCAATATATTTTAAGTCTGCCGAATGATAATGTAAAGGAAATTACCGAGAAAGTAATTCGTAGTTGGCAATCTCAAGTAATTATTGCACATAAAAATAATGGGGGATTAGAAATATGCCAGACAGACCTTTAATATTATTTCCGTCTCCAGAGAGAGCAGACCGTGAAAACAAATCACCTGTATTTACAAAGACTGAAAAGCCATCTCCTGAAAGGCAGTTCACTCGCCTACAACCATCTTTTACTTTACTGAAAACTGCTTTTGAACAGAAGGCATTAAAAATTCAACAATCTCCCGTTGGGATTAACCCTGAATTTGCTTTGGTTTTTGAAATAATTGGAGATGTTGATAGTTTCTATACGGCAGTGAAAAATACAGATGGTCTTGAATGGATATTTGACAGCGAGACTGAACCATTTGATCCAGATGATGATTTTTACCAAGTAAACAATAAATCTGGTGAAAAGCTTGCAGATTCACTAAACGGGAAGCTATATTGTGTGATGTCTAATCAACAGGCGATGTCACAATTATTATCATTGTGGCAAAGATATCAAAATGGAGAAGCTGATGTATTCAAACGGGGCTTTGCAGGACTCCGTGATGTTTTTACCCATATAAAAGACTTAAGGAAATGGGATGCACGAGATAGAATTGCAGAAACACACGCTTTGGATTATTGGCGTGAATCGCTGGAGTTTGATGGAAATTCTTCTATCCCCTTTGAGGTTGAATTGTTCTATAGAAGTGACGCAGTAAAAAGAAGTAATGCGAGTGAAACAATCTGCCATGAAATTCAATCTTTAGAAGGTCGCGTAATTCAGGAATGTGTAATAGGCGAAATATTTTACCATGGTATGTTAGTTGAATTGCCAAGAGCTTCTATTGAGGGCTTAGTTAATCGATACGAAGAAATTGAATTATCGCAAGTTGACGATGTCATGTTCTTCCGTCCTGTTTGTCAATCTGCATTTGTTTCTACAACCGACTCAGAAATATACACTTATAATGAAGAAACATCATTACCGACAGGTGATGCTGTGGTTGCCGTTTTTGACGGTATGCCAATGCAGAATCACCGTCTGCTTCGTGGACGAGTTATCATTGATGATCCTGATGACTATGCTACGGGATATGAAAGCAAATATCGTGTTCATGGTACTTCGATGGTCTCCCTTGCAATTTATGGCGATATTAAAAGGAATGATACTCCTATTAGTACTCCCGTGTATGTGAGGCCTATTTTACGCCCGAAACAAAGCGGCTTCGATGAGATTACAGAAGGTGTTCCAGATGACAGTATGTTTATTGATGTTCTCCACCGAGCTGTAAAGAGAATGATGGAGGGAGAGGGTCAAGAGAGCGCAACGGCACCCAATACTAAAGTAATTAATTTGTCTATTGGAGACCCTGTGCGACAGTTGGCCGTCACAATGAGTCCGATCGCGCGACTGCTCGATTTTCTTGCCTATAAATATAAGATTTTATTTATCATAAGTGCTGGCAACCACCCAGAGATTGTAAACTTTATAGATAAACCGTTCGACGAACTAAAATCTCTTAACATAATACAGAGAAGCAATATTTTTGGTGAGACCATAAAAGATAATCAACGCAATCTTAAAATATTGGCACCCGCAGAAAGTTTGAATGGACTTACAATCGGCGCTTTATATGATGATTTCACTAATGTAAATGAAACCGATCGTTTTATTTGGGCCGTTGACAGGGGTCTACCATCCCCTATATCTGCAATTGGAAAAGGGTATCGTTCTATCATTACTCCGGACTTATTTTATTATGGTGGTAGAGAGTTTGTCAGAGGAAGATTTGATGGTAAAATCAATTGGGTAGAATCTTCGCGTGAGCCGGGATGCTTATCTGCTGCTCCATATGGAACGGGCGCCACAGATGGATGTGCTTTTTCTTTTGGAACGAGCGATGCTGCCGCACAAATAACGCATGAAGCGGCAAAATGCCATGATGTACTTAATCAGATATTTATTGACGAAACAGGTACCAATATGCCAGTAGATTCTACGGCAATACTTTTGAAGGCTATGCTCACACATGGTGCATCATGGGAATCTATTGCTGATAAACTTGCTTCATTAATGGAAACTTCCCCAAAGAAATTAAGCAAATGGCTTGGAAATGGTATCCCTAACATAAGTCGTGTTATAGAGTGCACTAAAGAACGTATAACTCTTATTGGACTTGGAGCATTAAAGAAAGATGAAGGAGATATCTTTAGACTCCCGCTTCCTGTAGACTTTTCGTCTCGTCTAATGAGACGGAAGCTGACTGTTACCTTAGCTTATCTTTCTCCTGTTGTACCAAATAAGCAAACATATCGAGGTGCACAACTATGGTTTAATATTGATGATGGTGGAAAGGGTCTTGTTCCAGAGAGGCAAAATACAGAATGGCAGGCAGTTCGTAAAGGTTCATTACAACATGAGATTTTTATTGGAGAAAACCCAATCGTCTGGAATGATGATGATCTTATTATAAAAGTAAATTGCAGGGAGGAAGCAATTAAACTTAAGAAAGATGAAATACCATATTGTATATTTGTAAGTTTTGAAGTGGCAGAGGGGTTTGATGTGGATTTATATGCTGATGTTTCAATAAGAATTCGCCATCATGTCCAGATTTCAAGTAGCTAAAAAGCTTTGTCTTTGTTTGCTCTAAAAACTGCCATACTGATACTTCTTCCATTTTTATTTGTTACGCAGTAAAATAGCAATTTTGAAAGAAAAGGTATATTGTCTTTGCTTTCTCAAAACTACTCTTTTGAAGCCTTGTATTTCAAGCCTGTATATGCCTCTACTTCGTAACATGGGCATGAAAAAAGCGGTGTTCTTATACTTCCTTTACAGAAGCAAAAGATCACCGCTTTTATGATTTCATATTTAACTTTGGTCCCTGCAACATACCTTTTGTATCTGTGGTAAAATACTTCTATCTGCAAGAGTTTTTACAGCACATCAAGGCTTTTTCCTCAAAAGTAGTAAATTGGTAGTAAATTCAATCCGTTCTCTTGCAAATATCCTTGTATTTCAAGGGGGTTGAGGGTTAATTATTAAAGTTTATGAGAAACTCTAATATGATTTTCAACTAAATGAAGATTTTTTCATGATACTTCGCCAACTTTCACCTTGCTTATTTCCTGTGCAAGCTTAATGAGATGCTTGTATTCACTAATTAACAATATAATTGCAATCAAAATTATAACAACATCATTCAAAGGTAATGCCAGCCATACTCCGAGAACATTTCCGTTCAGTAAACGAGGTAATATCAGTACCAAAGGAACCACAAGTGCAAGCTGCCTTAGTATAACCAATACTCCCGCCTGTTTTGCTTTACCGATAGCTTGAAAATAAGTGACTGTCATTATGAGCATGCCATAAGTAGGAAATATGCAGTACATAAGTCTAAAATTAGATAGGCCTGAACTTACAATAGCTGAATCAGTAATAAATGCAGATAATATTTGCGCTGAAAAAATTTCGATTATGGCAAAGAAAAATCCGGCAAGACAAGTGGACCCTATAATAAATATATTCGTAAGTTTTTTAACCCTTATATACTCTTTTGCTCCGAAATTTGTTCCGACAGCAGGTTGCATCCCTTGACTCATTCCCCATATTGGAACAAATGCAAGCTGCATAACTCTTTGAGCGGCCCCCATAAGAGCTATTTGCTTTTCTCCGCCAAAATGTACCGCCGTATTATATACAACTGTCATTTGAACCAGCATCATAATTTGCATGAGCATGGCACTCATTCCCACGGAAAAAATTTCAGGTAATAACTCTCTTGCAGGTTTTATCCCATGAAAACGAACCACCGGACTTTTTTTCAAAAAGTATAGTAGGGTTACTGAAGCCTGAATGATTTGAGAAATCACAGTTGCAATCGCAACAGCTTGCGGTCCCCGAGATGGCATAAGCAGAATGAAGATAGGATCTAATATAATATTCAAAATAGCACCGGCCGCCATGATTCCCATTGCAACTCCCATGCGACCCTCTGCTCTTATTACCATATTTGCACCCTGCATAAAATTTACGAATACGGAGCCGAGATATACTGTTCTTAAATAAGAAACACCCATCTCCAGAACTTCACCGTCGGCACCGGATAAGCGTAAAAATTCAGGAGCAAATATGATACCGATAATCATAACTGCTGATGATAAAATGATTACCAAGAAAGTCAGATTCCCTATAATCTTATCAACTGTTTCTTTATCTTTTTTTCCGATTGCCCGAGAAAGTACAGAGCCCGAACCTATCCCAAGAAGAACTGCAATCGCATTATTGATCAATACAAACGGAGATGCCGCCGAAACTGCACTCATGGCATCGGTTCCCACCATTTGCCCAACATAAATTGAATCGACAAATGCATATAATCCTACTATCAGTTGACCCAAAATTGCCGGCAAACTAAGGCTAATCATCAATTTCCAAGGATTTTCTGTAAGTAATTTATCACGAACATCCATTATAAGACCCTCCTTGTCTTTTATTTGTATGTTTTATCTATATTTATTCTGTATTCACAGCAAGCGTCCATGAATTCCTCATCATGAGTGATTACAAAAATGGTTTTTTCTTTTTCCGCAGCCTTTTTTAGTTTCCTTGCAACCAAAAACATATTTTCGGCATCTAATCCACTGGTCGGTTCGTCAAATATCAAAATATTTTTACCTGATAACAGTGCACAGCATACTGCAAGTCTTTGTTTTTGTCCCCCTGACAATGAAGCAGGATGAGAATCTTTATATTCGTATAGACACATATCCTTAAGCAATTCTTTTGCATTTTCTAAATTCTCTGCATCGTATTTTGTTCCAAGCAAAAGTTCTTTTGAAACGCTTTCTGTAAAAAATTGTGTACCTGTGTCATTTGAACAGTAATAGGTATGTTTGCGAAGTTCTCTGTATCCTGCTTTCTCACCATGAATATAAATATTACCTTCTGTTAATTTTTCAAGTCCGCTTAAAATTAAAGCTAAACTGGTTTTTCCCGCACCATTATTGCCTGTGATGGCAGTAATGCTTTTCTCATTAGCAAAAATATCCACATTTTTTAATATTTGTTTTTTATTTTTCTTGAGAGATATCCTCTCTCCTTGTATTGCAATATTGTTCGTCCGGGGTGGGGCAATCTGTTTTGTAAAAGGTCTATTTATAATACGGCGAAGTCCCTTTGAAATGCGTTCCAAGTCATTCATTGTACTAAATTCTAAAGAAGAATATTCATGCTGTATCTGTCCGTCTTTCATATATAAATACCTGTCGGCAAGCTCTTCTGTCCAACTGAGACGATGCTCGGCAATCAGCAATGTGTATCCTGCTTTCTTTAACTGCATAAGGATGTTTTTCATTTGAATGATGCCGTCTTTGTCCAAATTTGCAGTCGGTTCATCAAACACAAAAACCACCGGGTGCATTGCATATACGGAAGCTACTGCTGCTCGTTGTTTTTCACCACTTGAAAGCAAATCCAAGGAAATCTTTCCTATGCTTTCCAATCTCATCTTATGGATAGCATCCTTTGTTCTTTTTTGAATTTCAAATTTTGAGAAACCGTAATTTTCACATCCAAATGCTATTTCACCCTCAAGCTCTGACGAAAAGAATTGTCTTTGCGGGTCTTGAAATATGCTACCGACAATTTTACCGATATCATATGACGGCATCATTTCAATATCTTTTCCGTCAATTCGTATACTGCCCTTTTTTGTTCCTTTGTAATATTTTGGTGCAAGACCGTTGATAAGTCTTGTAATGGTTGTTTTTCCGCATCCCGATTTTCCCGTCAAAACCACGCATTCACCGGCTTTTATCGCTAAATTTATATTCGTCACACCATAATTGCTATCAGCATACTGAAAGGAAACATTCTGTAAGTCTATCATATTTTCATGCCCCCTATCCATAAATAAGCCGATATCAAAACGAACCATAAAATCATGGCAAAAATGTCCGTTCTTTCAATCTCGCTCTCATAGTAGCTGCTTCTTTTTCCCGGTGACTCCCCACCTCTTGCAATAGCTGAAACGGAAAGCTGATCTGCTATCATCAGAATTCTGACGAGAAGGGGAATCAGCACATATTCGCATGTCCTTGCGGGTGCTTTAAATATCTGTTTAATATCTGTCAAGTTTCTGTTTTTCATAGATATATACACACTCCTTAACTCCGATTTCATGGTAGGGAAGAATCTGAATACTACAAGAACTCCCAAAATAACGGATGTAGGAAGGTGGATACTACTTAGGAACGCCGAAATCTTTCCGGGTGGTGTTGTAACCAAATCCCATGACATCAAGAAAGCAGGAGAAAGATTCCAAAACATCAGCACATAAAATTCTGAAAAAATCAACATGTGAAGTCCGCAGCCTTGTATGGCATAGAGCAAAATTCCCAATAAGATGTAGAATATGCCATAATTAAATACGATTTTCCATTTTCCCTGTACAATGAGATGCAAAAAAGCTGCAATTGTAAGGATGCAACTGAAAATGACATCTTTTCCCATATAAATGGCTATTAACACACAAATGAATCCCCATATTTTAGTTATGACAGCAAAAGAAATTTTCCTCATTATAGAAGTCCCGTTTTTTTGAAATGCTTTCCCATAATTTTTTTGCCGACCAGACCACCAGCAAGCCCACATAACTTGGTAAAAATCACAATGAATATAATCCATCCGGGAGTCTTATAGTAGCTGATATAAGAATCTATATAATTTTGATCCATGCCACTGCTTTTTGCAAAGCTGTAATAGGTTTCCCAAAAGAACCAAATCGGCAGTAAATTGACACCGTTATATAAAAGACTGGCAACAGTCCACGCCACTATAATTTGTTTTGGATTCCTTTCAGAGCAATTTTTCCACAAGATTGCCTCGCATATCATACCAACCGCAACAAAGTACGGTAAAAGATACCAGTTTCCCATAAACATATAAATCATACCGACTATACTCATATAAACAAGGATAACGAAGTGTTTTCTTACCCGACACAAAAGCAGATAATAGACAGGTGCACATAAGAACATTGTAAAACCGATTGATAAAACCATGCTGACAAAATGATTGGCCATGCACACCATATTTACAATAAACTGGATGAGAATAAGAAAGAGACTCAACAAAACAACCGCAATGACATCTTTAATTTCCCATTTTAATGTTTTATTTTTTTCCATTTGTTTTCCTCCGTAAATATTACTTTTGAGCTTTGACGATAAAGGTCGGCATCGTGCGATACCTGAGTGCCATAAAGGGATTCCAATACTTTTCCTGTGACAGCGTCTCTGTTTCAATGTTCATAAAACCTGTTTCTCTGCATATTTCCAAATCCCATTCTGGGCGTTTTATATAACTTAAAGGTAGTTTTTTCAATTCATCCATCATATCTGTATCATGGTAATAATCCTGAAATCTGCCGTAGCGTTTCGTTAAAATGTTTTCATCTGACTGAAAAAGCTTTGCCTGTTCTTCTCCCCAAAAAGGGAAAAGCCAATTTGCATCTAAGTTCAGCATACAACCGCCGGATTTCAAAATTCTATACCACTGTGTATAAACTTTCTTAGGATTATTAAATAGCCAAAAGGCATGTCTTGAGACCACTGCATCAAAGGTGTTATCCTGAAAATCCATTGATTCTGCGTCTTTAAGCATAAAAGTGATTTTATTTGAAAGTCCCAACTCCTCAGATATTTTTTCAGCTTCCTTGAGCATTGCGATATTATTGTCTATTGCAATGACATCACACCCAATTTGTGCAAGAAGCAGCGAAATAAATCCGGTTCCACATCCAACATCTAAAATTTTATCCCTTTGACAATCTCCAAGACACCGTTCTATCAAAACTTTCCATTCCGAACCTGTCTCCTCGATTTCTTGCAGAAGAAATAGCTTCATTTTTTCTGCATCTTCAGCCCATTTTTCTTCAGCCTTATTCATTTAATCCCCCTCTTTTTATTTATGAAGCAAAAGTCACATTTTTTACCGTTCATTCCCAGCGTCTGACTTCGCTCAAATACAAATCCCGTTATATTTCCGAATACAATGTGATCGCACAGACAGAATATTTCACAAAGCTCCGGGCATTCAAAAAAACTGCAGGTATCCGCCCAAAGGCATTTGAGTACATCGACGCGGTAGTATTTTCCGTCATCCGCTAGAATTTTGCTTTTCCATATTTCATCGCCTGACATCCCTTTTTTCATAAACGAACGAAACAGCCTGAAAAAACCGGGTATATGAAAAAATGTTTTCAAAAGCTTATGTACCTTTTGAGCAACATAAAATGAATACTCCTTTACCAGTTCTTTTGCCTCGTTTTTTGAAAGTCCTTTATCTAGGAAGCATTGGTATAGGGCTATATTGGAAAGAATACTGCTTTTTTGTCTTTTTTTCTGTTTTTCAGTCCATGACCCTTGATTGATTTCTTTGATGAGTTGCTTCATTTTCGTTTTATGTTCTGCATCTATATTTTTTAATATCTGTGCATCTAACTTTCCTAAGTAAAATTTTTGGTATGTCATTCCCGGCCTCCTAATTTCCATCCGATTGCATTTCCCCGGATTTCCACAAATCGCCGGTAAAGTCCTTCTTGCTGTATCAGTTCCTGGTGTTTTCCTCTTTGCACAATCTGTCCATTTTCAAGAACAAGAATTTGATCTGCTTCCCGTACCGTATTCAACCTGTGAGCAATCATCAGGAGCGTTTTATCTTTTGTCAGTTCAGAAATAGCATGCTGTAATTCCCGTTCATTTTCAGGATCAACACTTGCCGTGGCTTCATCTAAAATAACAATAGGTGCATCCTTTAAAATCGCTCGTGCGATAGAAATTCGCTGTTTCTCACCGCCGGAAAGGGTTGCACCTCCTTCTCCAATATTTGTTTGGTATCCGTCCGGAAGTGCGGATATGAAATCATGACAGCATGCTTTCTTTGCCGCTGTAATCATTTCTTCTTTTGTTGCCTGCGGTTTTCCAAAAAGAATGTTATTTTCAATGGTATCTTCAAAAAGATACACTCTTTGAAAGACGATGGAAAAATTTTTGAGAAGGCTGTCGCAGGTGTAGTCCTTGACATTAACGCCGCCTAAAAGAATTTCACCATTCTTTACATCCCAAAACCGTGCAATTAAGCTGCAAAGGGTTGTCTTTCCTGAGCCTGATGGTCCTACAATGGCACAACTCGTTCCTTGAGGAACAGAAAAGCTTACATCATGCAGGATTTCCTTTTCATCATAGGCAAAGGATACATTTGAAACGGCAATATCGTATGCTTTCGGAATAAGGTCCGTCCCGTTTTCATCAAGAAGCGGCATATTGGATATCGTTTCCAATCTGTCTAAGGAAGCATCCACAACTCTTGCGACGGCAGCCGTACTTCCTGCAAGCTCCACAGTCGTATAAATCATAAAACTTGCGACAATAAGGAGCAGGCACTTTTCGGGAGTTATTTCTCCGTTCATTAGTAGGTAAGGGGCAGCAACGAGGATTGCGAATCTGGCAAATTTGAATATCATTTGAAAGACGGCTGCCAAGCCGGAGAAAACTTTTTCTAAAGCGATGTTTGCCTCTGCACTTTCATTGATTGCAGTGTCTACGGATTTATCCGAACGGTCGGCAAGTCCGAATGCCTTGACTACAGACATCCCCTGTATATATTCTAAAATACCTGTCACAAGCCCTGCCTGTGCAGCCTGCCTGCGCGGAGAATACTTTATGCCGGCTTTCTGTGTTTTTGCATATATCAAAAGGGAAACAACAAGTCCGAGAAACATCAGAACACCGATTTTCCATTCGTAAAATAAAAGCCATATTCCTATCACTAGGGCATGGATAAATCCTCCGGCTACCGCTTCCATAACAGTAACTGCATTGGTTTCCAGATCTCCAAGCGTTGTAGTAACTGCCGCTGTAATATCTCCAAGTCGATGCTCATTAAAATATCCCATAGGGACGCGTTTTAATTTTTCTCCAAGATTCATGCGCCATTGGGAACACATAGAGAAACTTCCGAGGGTTCTTTTTACGGCGGAAAGATTAGTAAAGAGAATGCGCCCTAAAATACTTAAAAGCATAATCCCAAAGGCTGCCCATACCGTCTTAACCGGCATGTAACCGCTTGAGAGTGATAACAGTATTCCATTCAGAACTGTAAGCACAGCTATGATGGGAAGCATCTCAAATACGGAATTACACATATGAAAGATAAACGATAAAATCAATCCTTTTTTTCCCGTTCCGGAAAAATCCAAAAGTCGTTTGAACATCTGAATCATGCTGACACCTCCTTAATATCAAGTGTACTGATATGTGCATCCCAAAGCTCTCTGTAAAGAGCACAATTTTTGATAAGATCCGCATGCCTTCCTTCAGCTTCTATATTTCCTTCGTTCATGACGATAATCTTATCGGCTGATGTGATAGTAGATAATCGATGTGCAATGACAATCAGCGTTTTTCCCGCTACAAGTTCGCTGATAGAGTGCTGAATGATCGACTCGTTTTCAGGGTCTGTAAATGCTGTAGCTTCATCTAAAATAACTATGGGGCTGTCCTTTAATATGGCTCTTGCAATGGCGATGCGCTGCTTTTCTCCGCCGGAAAGATTGCTCCCGCTGTCTCCGATAACGGTATCGTAGCCATTTGGAAATGATACGATAAAATCATGGCATGCCGCTTTTTTTGCCGCATTTTCGATTTCACTGTTTGTAGCATCCGGCCTACCGATTCGTATATTTTCTCGTATAGAAAGATGAAACAAATAATTATCCTGTGAAACATATGAAATATGTTCCATAACCTGCGAAAGAGGTATGTTCTGCACATCAATACCGCCTATTTTCACAGTTCCGCTTCCCGCATTCCAGAAAGATGCAATGAGTCTGGCGACAGTGGATTTACCCGATCCCGATGGTCCTACCAAAGCCGTCATTTCGTTTTCATTCGCTTCAAATGAAATACTGTGTAAAACCTCTGTATCCTTGTAAGAGAAAGAGACATTGTAAAATTCTATATTTTCTCCTTTAAGGTGTGCTGGTTTTTTCGGACGTTCCATTTCTTCCGTATCCAAAAGACTGCCGATTTCTTTCACGGTAGCGTCTACCATAGCAAGGCTGTCCGTATATCGCAATGCCTGAATAAGAGGAGCAATCAGCCCCAATGATAAAATAATACAGGATATAAAACTGCCTGCGCTTATGCTTCCTCCTATATAAAACAAACTTCCGACAGGAAGAACTCCGATTAGACTGGAGGGGGCTATTGCAATGCCTGCTGCATAGTACGGATTTGTCTTTTTGAACCATTCGGATTTAGAATTTTCATTCTCCTTTACAGCTTCCGCATATTTGCGGTAAGAATCGCTGCTTTGATTAAAAGCCTTGACTACTTCAATTCCCCCTATATATTCAACAGTAGCCCCGTCCATAGCTTTTGCAGCTTTAATAACTCTGTCATAACGCTTCTCGTAATCTTTCATCATCCCCATATAACAGAGCATTCCAATAGGAAAGGTTGCAAGTGCAATAAGTGCCAGCCTCCAATCAAGGAACATGAAATAAATCAACATTAAGACAGGAATCATAATATTTGCTGTCAATTCCGGTATCATGTGAGCAAGAGGCAATTCCAATTTTTCAACCGTGTCAACAAGCATAGTTTTGAATTTTCCTGACGGGGTATCCAAGACAAATCCCATAGGCACTCGTGACAACTTTTTCGTAAGTGCAGTACGAATATTTTTCAATACAGTAAATGCGGCTCTGTGAGACCGCACCGTAGATACGGTTGATAAACCAAGCTGCAAAAGATAACCCAAAAGCGCAATTACCGCCATTAGTATTATTGACTTCAAACTGTAATCGCCGGCACATATTTGAATAATAATACGTGAAACCGCAACATACGGAACGATTCCAAACCCTGCACCAAGAACGGCAAAAACAACCGAGCTTAAAAGCAAGCCTTTACAGGATTCGGCAAATTCAAATAAGCGATATAATGTGTTTTTATTCTTCATTAAAATCTCCTCCTGCTAAGATATAATTTTCGATATTTTTCTTTTCTTCACCTCTCAAATCGGCAATTATTTTACCGCTTGATAACAGCAGAACTCTGGAACATATTGTTTTTATAAATTCAATATCGTGGGTAATAACGATCAAGATTTTTTCCTGTTCAGAAAGCCTCTCTATCATCGTTCCTACTTCTCGCATGCTTTTTAAATCAAGCCCGCTGGTCGGTTCATCGAAAATAAGAATTTCTTTATCACAAAGCAAACTGATTGCCACAGCAAGCCTCTGTTTTTGTCCTCCCGAGAGTGAAAGAGGATGTCGGTTTTTTAATTCGGAAAGGGATAACATCGATAGAGTTTCATCAATAACGGGCTTATTTGTTGTTTTTGTTCCGAGTGTGCATTCCGTTTCCACACAGTCCGTAAAAAGCTGATGCCCGACATCCTGCATCACCATGTAAGATTTTTTAATACGCGATTTTGCAGGCAAACTCCTGTCGTCTATAAAAATATTTCCGGATTTTTGTTTTATTAGTCCGCATATAGTGCGTGCCAGTGTTGTTTTTCCTGTTCCGTTTGCACCGGTAATTGCGACGATCTCTCCACCATTTGCGGTAAAAGAGATGTTTTGCAAGATAATCTTTTCACCATATTTGACATGAATATCTTTCAGCTCTAAGGTGTGTTGGGAAAATTTTTTATCATTGGTATTTGTTTTGATTTCAGAAAGATTTCGACACCTGAGTCCCATATTTTGTAGTTGTTCAACCGGAAGCCGGCAAAAATCTTGTATACTCATATTTTTAAAAATCTGACCATCCTGCATTAAGATGACCCTGTCTGCAACATCTGTTAAATACCACAAGCGATGTTCTGCAATGATAATCGTTTTCCCTTGTTGTTTTATTTTTTCTATCAGTTTTTTCAGTTCAAGCACGGAATGAAAATCCAGATTAGAGGACGGTTCATCCAATACAAAAATATCCGGATTCGTGGCATACACAGACGCAAATGCAATTTTTTGTTTTTCCCCTCCGGAAAGTTCAAAAATGCTGCATCCTTTTAATTTTTCTATATGCAAATCTTTAGTAACCCTTTCAAGCTGCTGTTTTAATTCTTTCATCTCCAGCATTCTGTTTTCCAGTCCGAAAACAATTTCACTATCTGTATCTGTGTTGAAAAATTGTGTTCTCGGATTTTGAAAAACCGTGCCGACACTATCGGAGAGAGTTGAAATTTCGGTCTCGGCAACATTCATTCCTTTTACAGTTACTTTGCCTGAAAGTTTTCCTTCAAAAAAATGAGGAATCAGCCCATTTACCAATCTCGTAAGAGTCGTTTTTCCGCATCCTGATGTACCGCATAAAAGAACACATTGTCCTTTTGGAATATTTAAGTGTAATTCCCGTAAAGAAGCTTTTTCCATATCCTTGTAGGAAAAAGAAAGTTTTATAAATTCAATCAAGGGAATACACCTCCTCGTAAAAAATCAAAAAATATCATGCAAATAATCCCTATATAGATTGTTACAATCAGAGCATCATGGATTGAAAAACAAACTTTTTCCATACAGCTGCGCCTTCCGACATGATCTATTCCTCTTGTAATTGCGGCTTGTGTGATTTCATCAGAGATTTTAGAAGCAGATACCAGCATCGGTACATATACATACTCCATTATTTTGACCGGATGGCGTAAAAATCCTGTAAAAGAAGCGGTTATCCCTCGAAGAGCCATGGCGTCCTTAATATAGTTCCATTCCTCAGCCATTGTCGGAAAGTATCGCAATGTAACAGAAAGTGCAATAGTGAAACCTTTAGGCAAATGCAATCGACTGAATGCAGCTAAAAAAGCACTAACCTTTGTCGTTCGTATTAAAAATGCACCGAGCATAAAACAAGGAACCAGTTTCCTTATATAGACATCAAACATATATATGATGCCTCCGATTGTAACGGGTAAATTTAATATCAAAAGCAGCTGTATCATCAATAATACAATAAAGAGAATTCCGTATCTTGAGGCAGTGCGAAACTCTTTAGCTTGAAAGAGCAAGAATAGGGGGATTGATGTAAAAAGGCATTCTATGACGACACTTTCATTCAAAAAAACGGAAATACCGGTTATTGATAAAATCAGCAGCTTTGTTCTGGGATCTAAAGCCATTTATATAATCCCCACTTTTTCAAAATGTTTTTTCAATAATTTTTTACCTATAAGGCCTCCGATTATGGCACAAATAATTGTCCCCAAAATCATTAAGGGGATAACCCACCAATTTATTCTAATCGCATTGATAATTCCTTCAAAAGAAGAAACATCTCCTTTTCTACGCATGAATTCATCAAACTGTGCAGGCATGATAGCCATGGGAATATAGGCTCCCATTGGAGACAGCGCAAACACGCAATAGGCAAGTAAATTTCTTCTGAATGATTTGAAATTTCCTGATTGGCAAATAAAGTCCGCAATAAATCCAAATACGATGAAAAATACCGACATCATCCAAAACATACCGGTAACAAATAACAAGATTCCGGCAAGTATACCAAGTATGGAAAGTGATCCGCGCTTCGGTATTTTAGCGGTGTATAACATAAAAACACTGCCAGCAAATAAAGCTACTATCATCGGCATAAACGGAAAAGTGACAGGTGTCATCTGTGCGATACCGCCTATAACAAATGCAATAACAAAATAAATAAGTGAAAAAACACCTATGGAAATGTAATCTCGTGTCAATAATTTGTTTACATTTTTCATAATAAGAACATCCTTTCCAACATAAATGTTAGTTATATCTAACCTAAATATAAAAATTTTTACAGCTTATGTAAGCTGTAAAAGTCCCTCCCATCCGGAATTGAAAAAAACGGCAAGTTCTTCAACATATTCAATCGCCTGTTCTCTCGTCATATCATGAACTACCGTTTCAAATGCAGCTGTAAAGTATGCACTGGTAATCATGTGATGTAAATCATGACTGACGCTTCCTGTCATTTTGCCTTTTTCTTTAAGAATAGCGTAGTATTTTTCTGTACGGGATACTTCCAATTCTACAAGTTCATGAACATAATCTTCATATTTTGTGCCCTCAGAACAGCAAAGTACGAGCTTGAATTCTTCAAAATAATCATAAATATAATTTACAAAATGCAGAAGGTATTTTGTAGACAACTCTCTGCTTTCCGAAGTTTTATTTTCGGGGATTAAATTAAAATGAGCATCTTGTGCAGCTCTGAATTGTTCTGTCAAACCATCTGCCGCTTCAGAAACAAGTGCTTCAAATAAAGCTGCTTTATCCGGATAGTATCCGTAAAAAGCACCTTTGGTAAATCCTGCTTCCGCTACAATTTTTCTGAGGGACGCATCCTTAAATCCTTTCGCTAAAAATTCCCGTTTGCCCACTTCTAATATTTTTTGTTGCGTTGCTGATATTTTCATCAAATGCCTCCTCACTAATATACCAACGGTATATACCACTGGTATATTAACATGATTTTTCTTTTTGGTCAATACAGTTTGGATAAATAAAACAGTTTATACCAATGTCGTTTTTGTTTTATTTGATGCAATTTGCAACAATGAGATGAAAATAGAAATGCGTATATGCATTGAAAAATAAACATATATAAGGGCTTGAATTTTAGCGTATTAGGTATATACTAATGCATTATCAGGAGAGAAATGTATGGGACTTTTAACGATTTTAGTTTTTTTAGGTGTAATGGTTTTAATTACAACCGAAAGAGTTCACCGAACTGCGGCGGCTCTCGTTGGTGCGGCGGTGCTTATGCTTGTCAAGGTCTTTAGCTTTGACGAGGCACTTGAGTATGTGGATTTTAACACCATAGGTGTTTTAGTCGGGATGATGCTATTCGTTGCGGTACTCAAACGATCGGGAATGTTTGAGTACGTTGCAATTAAGTCGGCGAAACTTGTAAATGCTGACCCGTGGAAGATGATGATAATATTCGTTATCATCACAGCCTTGTTGTCGTCCTGTCTCGATAACGTTACTACCGTTTTGCTGGTTGGACCTATGACGATTGCTATTTCTAATCTTCTGGAGGTAAATCCTGTACCATATCTATTGATGCAGATTCTCGCATCAAATGTGGGAGGTACGGCGACACTGATTGGTGACCCTCCTAACATTATGATTGGCAGCGCAACGGGGCTTACATTCCTGGACTTCGTTAAGAATACCGGAGGAGCAGTTGTACTGGTCCTCATAGTTCAAATTTTTATGATGAAGTTTTTGTACAAGAAATCAATTATGGCAACTGAAGAGGCTAAATCAAAAGTTATGGCTCTCGATGAGAAGAAGGCTATAACTGATCCTAGGCTGATGAAGATAGGAATCGGTGTAATCATTTACATAATTATTGGTTTTCTATTCCACGATAAGCTCGGTATACAGTCTTCAGTAATTGCACTTTCAGCGGCTGCGTTCATGCTAATCATAAAGGGTAAGCACGTGGAGTTCTTGATAGAGGATGTCGAGTGGTCTACGATTTTGTTCTTCATATCGCTATTCATAATAGTTGGTGGAATGCAAAAAACCGGTGTTATCACGGCGATGTCAGAGGCATTGATTGGTCTTACCGAGGGACATGAACTTCTCACTATACTTGTAATTCTTTGGGCTTCAGCCTTGATTTCATCAATACTCGATAACATACCGTTTGTTGCCACGATGATTCCTTTAATCCTTGCAATGAAGGCTCAAGGAATGGACGTCGAACTTCTCTGGTGGGCTCTATCTCTAGGTGCTTGCCTTGGAGGTAACGGAACACTGGTCGGAGCTTCGGCGAACGTTGTTCTATCAGATATCAGTAACAAACATGGACATCCGATTACCTTTAAAAGCTACTTCAAGGTTGGATTTCCATTCATGATTGCATCGGTATTTGTTTCGATGATGGTGCTTATTATAAAAGCGTATATATAGGGCTGGTTTGATTTGTTGCATTTTGATAAAAAAGGTATATACTTGCTTTGTCAGGAGGCTATATAATGGAATTAATATCAATAATTGTATTTCTTGGCGTCATGGTTTTGATAACTACAGGAAAGATTGACAGTACTCTTTCGGCTCTGATAGGTGCAGCGGTTATTCTGCTCACCAAGGTGCTGAGTTTCAATGAAGCGATTAAGTATGTTGACTTTGACACTATAGGGGTGCTGGTCGGCATGATGCTGTTCATAGCGGTACTCAAGCAGTCCGGTATGTTCGAATACATTGCTATCAAAGCTGCTAAGAAAGTGAATGCAGATCCTTGGAAGATAATGATAATCTTCGTAATCATAACAGCGATTCTGTCGTCATGTCTCGACAATGTAACGACGGTTCTTTTGGTTGGGCCTATGACGATTGCTATCGCAAGAATGCTGGAGGTTAATCCTGTGCCATATCTTTTGATGCTAATCTTTGCATCGAATGTAGGTGGTACTGCTACTTTGATAGGTGACCCGCCAAATATTATGATTGGAAGTGCTGCGGGACTTTCCTTTATGGACTTTTTGAGGAATACGGGTATTGCCGTTGTACTGGTAATAGCTGTACAGATAATCATGATGAAGCTCCTTTACAAGAAATACACGCTTGCCACAGAGGAAGCAAAGGCTAAGGTAATGGCGCTAGATGAGAGTAAATCGATAACTGATGCCAGACTTATGAAGATAGGTATAGTTCTCATAGTGCTGATTGTAATCGGTTTTCTGGCTCACGATAAGCTTGGAGTACAGCCGGCGGTGATTGCACTTTCGGCAGCGACCGTTATAATGGTCGCCAGCGGCAAGAAGGCTGAACATGTAATTGCTGATGTTGAGTGGTCGACTATATTGTTCTTCATAGCTCTTTTTATTATAGTGGGCGGAATGGAAAAGACAGGTGTTATAGCCGCTATATCAAAGGCCATAATCAGTTTTACCGAGGGACATGAGATAATTACGATTTTGGTTATACTATGGGCATCGGCACTGGTTTCATCAGTGCTTAACAATATTCCGTTTGTAGCTGCGATGATCCCTTTGATTCTTTCGATGAAAAATCAAGGCATGGACGTTGAACTTCTTTGGTGGGCACTTTCTTTGGGAGCCTGCCTTGGCGGGAACGGAACCTTGATAGGAGCTTCGGCAAATGTTGTTCTGTCGGATATCAGCAACAAACACGGCTACCCTATTACATTTACAAGCTATCTGAAGGTAGGTTTTCCTTTTATGATACTTTCAGTATTTGTATCAACGATAGTACTTCTTATTAAGGCATATATATAGCAGGAGGTTGAAATGGATTGGACAATTAATGACATCATAAATATGATGCTAAAGCAGCTCGGATCGACGAGTGTGAAGACTGTACATGCGAATATTACGGTGGCGAAGTTTGAGATTGAAGACTATAAGATGAGCTATATGTATGAGGCTCGTGAGGACGGTAGCATATATCTTTCGCGTGTTTCACCATATCCGTTGCTCTTAGGGAGATTTTTCGGGGAGCAGGATGTTATAGACTATATCAGAAATGATTTAGAGAAATTCAAGAGAGCCCAAAGCAGTCATAAATTCGAGGATTACCTTGCGTTTGTAAATGAAATAACTAAAGCAAGTAGACAATTGGAACAGCTATTTTTGAATAATCATGTGGATGCAGAGAGCCTAAAAAATCTGCTCGATGATATAGATAAGGTTAAGTCGGATCTCGTCGAGGCAGAGAAAAGCAGCACGAGGCTTGACGGATAAAATTTTATTCGATTGATTTTAGAGAATCACTCATATTAATCCTATGAATTTTGATATGCATGAGCATGACTACAATTACGGCAAATGCCATGGTCAGCATGAATGAGTAGAGGTAATCGAATTGACTTACAATCACGGGAAAGTAAACCAGGTCGACTTTTATTTGACTAATTATGAGCTTCAGCAAAAGCTTTCCAAGTGGAAGCCCGATGAGTGTGCTCATAAGGGTTAAAAGTAGATTTTCTCTGGAAACATACGCTGAGGTTTCGCGAGGATAAAAACCGAGAACCTTGACTGTTGCAATTTCTCGCTTGCGCTCGGTTATGTTTATATTGGTTATGTTATACAGAACGACAAAGGCTAGAGTTCCTGCGCTTATAACGATTAAAACTATAATCGCAGCCAGACTTTGCAGCATCTTGTCTATACGCTGCCTGAAGTCATCTTTCGCTGACACAGAGATTACATTATCGTAGTTTCTGAGCTTAGCAGCTGACATAGAAATATTTGAATCCCTATTAGCGCCTTTGAGATTGGTTTTGACGAGGGCGATATTTAATTTTGTGTCTTTACCGAAAACAGAGCGGTAGGTTTCAGGTGAGATATATGCGTAGTTGTAAATATAGTTATCAAAGACATCGCTTAGCTCAAACTCATAGCTATTTAGCTTTTCGTCCACGAGTCTAATCTTATCACCCTTAGAAAGCTTGTATATTTTGGCGTATTTTTTGCAGAGAACAATCTTGCCATCGCCCGGGAAATCGACTTTGCGTTTTCCGTTACGAAGATCTATAAAATCGCGGAATTTTTCCTTTGATGTAGTGACAAGCTTTAGTGAGCCGACTGATTTATTTTCCTTGGTCTTACCGCCGTAATTCATGGTCTGCTGACTGCAGAACTTAATTTTTTCGGCACTTCCTTTCTTTTTGGCAAAGTTTACAAAAGATTTTTCGGCATGTGACGCTAGAGGTGAACTGAACACAACGCTGTAATCGAAGTGCTCTATGTTTTCATACTGAAGATTTGTGATATTGCTCATAGAACTTCTCAAACCGAAGCCGGCGACCAAAAGCGCTGTACATCCACTTATACCAATTAAAGTCATCAAAAGCCTGCCTTTATATCTAAAGACATTCCTTAAAGAAATTTTATAAATGAAAGGCAGTTTGTCCCAAAGCAAAGAGCAGCGCTCGAGGAGAATTTTCTTTCCCGACTTAGGTGCTCGCGGACGAATTAGCAAAGCGGGATACTCACCGGTTTCCTTAAGGCAAGTTGCAATCGTGGCAAAGCAGGTGGACATTAGTGCAACAATCAAAGCAAACACACCCAAGGCTTTGTCTGCAGTAAATTCAAGTTTATCAGCAAAGAAATAGATGGTTTTATATCCTCTCCATATAGCCTGCGGCGTTATTGTTATTCCTCCGAAATATCCTGTAATTGTACCTATTACGGTTGCTGTGGCTGAATAGAATAGGTATATCGAAAGTATGGATAGGGAGCTGTAGCCGAGAGCTTTGTAAACACCCAACTGCATGCGGTGTTCGTCTATCATTCGAGTCATACTTGTCATACAAACAAGTGCAGCAATAGCAAAGAAAAATGCAGGGAAAATTGTAGAGATGCTTGCAATTATGCTCGTATCGTTTTCAAATGAAACATACCCGGCATTGCTCTCACGGTCTAATATATGGTCTGCAAGTCCATCAAATTTGCTCTTATATTTTTCTATCTTATTTTTATAGCTGTCTGAATAAATTTTTTCATAGCTTCCACATGTGAGATAGGCATCGGTGTATACAGGACTAAGAAATACTGATTTTTTCAGATAAATGAAGCCTGAGACTGTCCCGTTTCCGAGTGGAGTAGAGCCTCTTTCCGAACTTAAATAAAGAGGGGAGTTGCATAGACCGACAACCCTGAATTGCTTTGATTTCAATACTTGTAGAGTTGCAAGCTCGTTGCCATCTGAAACTGTGATGGTCTTGCCAAGCAAAGATTTTGCATTAGGATAAGCCTCGTCAAGCAGACATTCATCGTCATTCTTTGGAAGTCGCCCTCTTTTGATCAGAGGTTTATTTATCTTTTTCGGGATCGACATGCTGTGAAGTACTGTGGAATTTTTCCCTGGGGCATCGAATATGAGATCAAAACTGTATGCAAATTCAGATTCGCGTACAGACTTATTAGACTTTATTTTATCAGCGGAGTCTTGATCTATGCCATGGCCGGAACGCAGCCAAAAGTCGTAGAAATTTGCATCACGAAGATAGTTATCACAAGTGGATACCATCGCATCAGTCGAGGCCTTTAAACCGCAATAAAAACCTGTACCGAGTGCTACAATAGCAAGGATGGCCAAATATCTTCCGGGAGATTTTTTGATTTCACGAATTATATTAAGGAACAGCATATTACCACTCTATTTCTTCAACCGGAGTAACATGAGGATTTATATACGAATCTGTGACTTTTCCCGCTCTGACTTTGATGATGCGGTCGGCCATTGCAGTTAGTGCCTGGTTGTGAGTTATAATGACAATTGTCATGTCATTTTTGCGTCCGGTATCTTGGAGAAGTTTAAGTATGGACTTTCCTGTCATGTAATCCAGGGCTCCGGTAGGCTCATCACAGAGCAAAAGCTTAGGCTTTTTGGCGAGTGCGCGTGCTATAGCAACTCTTTGCTGCTCACCGCCGGAAAGCTGTGACGGAAAGTTATCAAGCCTTTCGGAGAGTCCGACTGATGCGAGGACTTCGGCAGAATCTGACGAATTATTGCATAGCTGGGTGGCCATGGAAACGTTCTCCCGGGCTGTCAAATTAGGAATTAAGTTATAGAACTGAAAAACAAAACCGACATCATGCCTTCGGTAGCGTGTTAACTGCCTGCCGGAGAAATCTGAAATGGTCTGTCCGTCAAGGCGCACGGATCCACTCGTCAGCCTATCCATCCCGCCGAGTATGTTCAAAAGCGTGGTTTTACCTGCACCGGACTCACCGAGAATCACTGCTATTTCACCCTTTTCAACCGAAAAGCTTATGCCTCTAAGCGCATCGATTTCCAGTTCTCCGGTGCAGTAAACTTTTTTTACATCCTCGAATTCTATAAAGCTCATAGAGTCCTCGTTTCTTATAGTTAAACTATAGAAAATATATATAAAACTATAACAAATCATTATTATACTTATTATATCATAAAATAGGGGACGATTGACTTCTCTGATAAATTATAATAAAAGCTTGTTAATCGATTTATAATAGACTAAAAGCTGTGATATAATATCAAAGCGGTTCAGTGATTTTAAGTAGGGGTATTGGTGAAATCAAAGATGCACGATTTAATTTTTATTAAGGGGGGATTTAATGAACTATGTTTACATACTTCGCTGTGCAGACGGGAGCTTATATACAGGCTGGACAAATGACCTCGAAAAGAGGGTGAAAACGCATAGCGCCGGCAAGGGAGCGAAGTATACCAAAAATAGACTTCCGGTGGAACTCGTTTACTACGAGGAATATGAAGAAAAAGGCGAGGCACTTTCTCGTGAAATAAGCATAAAAAAACTCAAAAAATCGGCCAAAGAAAAGCTAATTTTGGAACAAGATATTGACAACAATTAATCAAGCAACTACAAAATATAGTGGAAGCTTGTTTTTTTTTTATCACAATGTCAAAAAAAGTAAAATTAGCCTATTTTTATGCCCATTAAGTGGGGATGTAACCTTGATAGGTGGGGGAAAGTGGTATATAATTACAGTGTTAATATTTGATAATAGGTGGAGTGTCGAAAGGAGGCAGGATTTGTTTATCGGAACATATAATAATTCCATAGATGTTAAGAACCGAATGATCGTGCCTTCTAAGTATAGAGATAGGCTCGGTAAGGAATGTATTCTTACCAAAGGAATCGATAGATGTCTATATATCTATGATATAAATGACTGGGAGAATTTGCTTGAGAAGATAGACAAGCTTCCTGAGTCGGATCCTAAGGTTAGGGCTTTTGTGAGACACATCTGCGGTAACGCTGTTTCATGTGGCTTTGACAAGCAGGGAAGAATAATAATTCCGGCTGAACTCAAAGAATATGCACAAATCGATAAGGATTTAGTAACGATAGGTGCGATGAGAAAGATTGAGGTTTGGGCCAAGGAGCAGTGGAATGCTCCGGATAATGAGAATCGTATGGATACTGAGGAGTTCAATCAGACTTTGGCAGCATACAATTTCTAGGAGGTGCAGATGGAATTTTCACATGTACCTGTACTCCTGGATGAATGCATAGATGGTCTCAACATCAATCCGGACGGCATATACGTCGATGGTACGCTCGGAGGAGCGGGACACTCGAGTGAGATTTGCAAGAGACTATCGCGTAAAGGTATGCTAATTGGAATAGATAGGGATGAAGAGGCACTCAGCGTATCTTCGCGAAGACTTGAGGGCTTTGATTGTAGGAAAGCTTTTGTGCACGGCAACTACTCGGATATTAAGAACATCCTTAGGGAACTTGATATAGATGAAATTAATGGAGCACTTTTAGATTTGGGTGTTTCGTCATACCAGCTGGATAATCCGGAACGTGGATTTTCTTACATGAACGATGCACCGCTTGACATGAGAATGGACAGTAGCGAAAGTATGATAGCTTACGATATTGTCAATGAGTACTCCAAGGATAAACTTTATAGAATTATCAAAAGTTATGGCGAGGAGCGTTGGGCAGGCAGGATTGCAGATTTCATAGTCAGGGCAAGAAATGAAAAGTCAATTGAGACAACATTTGAGTTGGTTGAGATAATAAAGGCGGCGGTTCCGGCATCGGCGAGAAGGAACGGACCGCATCCGGCAAAGAGGACATTTCAGGCGATAAGAATAGAGGTAAATGACGAACTCGGCGGTGTGAAGAGAGCGGTAGATGACTTTATAGACTTGCTTGCACCTAAGGGGAGGCTTGCGATAATATCCTTTCATTCACTTGAGGATAGAATTGTGAAAGATACATATGTTGAGAGGGAAAACCCTTGCACCTGTCCACCGGAGATTCCAATCTGCGTTTGTGGGAAAAAGCCTGAAATAAAGAGGATAAATAAGAAACCTATAGTACCAAGCAAATTGCAGGAGAATGATAATCCAAGAGCAAGGAGTGCAAAATTGAGAGTGTGCGAGAAGCTTGGGAATGTATAAAGAAGTTATTGAGGATGTGTAATGGTTAAGAGTCAAAGACAGAAAATTAATCTTGTAAGGAACAAAACTGTACTTAGCGTGGTTTTGGTTGGGCTAATTTGTGTATTTTTGGTTGTACTCTCAGCTTATAGTGCAGAGCTTAAGATGACTAATAACCAGCTAGACCGAAACAACAGAATTTTACAGGACGAGATAGATACGCTGGATGTAAAAATAAAAGCGGCTAACAGCCTCGAGCACATAGAAACCGTAGCGACAAGTAAACTAGGCATGGTATATGCGAACGAAAATGAGTGTATATATCTTTCAAAGACCGCCGCGCCAAAAGGAAATCTGGCGACGACAATAAAGGAAAACGCATATAAATAAAGGCGTTATCAGCTTGCATAAAACAGCCGACAACTGAATATCGCAGTTTGTCGGTTTTTTCATAATAAGGTTAAGTAAAGGAATTGCTAAATGGCAGAGAGAATCAAAACTAATTTAAAGAGCAGAAAAAGAATAATATTCGTCTTCGGAATCATGGCACTTCTTTTGATTCTGCTCTTATTTAGGATGGCTTGGATACAGGTGGTAAGAGGTGGCGAATACAGCGATATGGCGAAAGACCAACAGAAAAGGGATATTCCAATTGCTGCAAAGCGAGGGTCTATATACGATAGAAATGGTGAGGAACTTGCCTCAAGTGCTACCTGCTACACTCTTTGGATTAGACCTTCACAGGTTAGAGAAAATTACACAGGTGACAAGCTAACAGAGGTAGCAAACAGGATTTCCGTAGTTTTAGGTGTTGAAAGCGATGAAATTTTCAATTTGCTTAAGTCGGACAAGGTTCTGGTTAAGGCAGCAAAATACCTTGAGAAAGATACGGCAGATAAGCTTTCGGATCTCGACATTTCAGGACTCGAAATCACAGAGGACACCAAGCGTTTTTACCCTATGAAAAGTTTTGCCGCTAACCTTCTTGGAAGTGTTAATGACGAGGGCGAGGGCAGAAGCGGAATAGAGTACCAGTACAATGAGTATCTTAGTGGGACGACAGGACGTGCAGTCATTGAAGCCGATGTAAACGGAAATCAGCTATCAAATGGAAACAGTAAGTACTACGAGGCCAAAGATGGCCTTAATGTTGAACTTACTATAGATGAAGTGCTTCAGCACTATCTTGAAAATGCGGTATCTACGGGAATCAAGAAGACCGGTGCAGAGAGAGTTAGCGGAATTGTAATGGATCCCAAGACAGGAGAAATCTTAGCGATGGCTACGAATCCTACTTTTGATCCTAATGATCCAACAAAGCCGGTTGGAGAGGATGCGCTCAAGACATATAACAAACTCAGCAACTCCAAGAAATCCGAGTATCTAAACAGGATGTGGGGAAATTCTTTGGTCAGCGATGTGTACGAGCCTGGTTCAACGTTTAAGCTTCTAACATCTTCATCTTCTTTAGAAGAAGGATTGGTAACGCCGGATACACCGTTCTACTGCAAGGGCTATTACGAGGTTTCAGGACTCAAAATCTTCGATGCGGAGAGAAAGCCTCACGGTGCAGAAACTCTAACCCAGGCTGTCGGACAGTCTTGTAACCCTGTTCACATGCAGCTTGCATTGAATATGGGTAAGAATACTTTTTACAAACACCTTAAGTTATTTGGAATGACAGAAAAAACCGGAATAGATTATCCCGGAGAGAGCAATCCTATAGTTACGGATGAGGGCAATGTAGGGCCACTTGAACTTGCATCTATGGGATTTGGACAGGGTATAGCTATAACGCCTATGCAATTGATAACAGCCGTTTCTGCTATAGGAAACGACGGTGTTATGATGAAACCGCACTTTGTAAGAAAACTCACAGATAAAGATGGAAAGACTGTTGTGGAATTTAAGCCGACAAAGGTGAGAAAGGTGTTGTCATCAGAGACTTGCGAGGAAATGTTAAACATTATGGAACAGCAGGTTGACAAGTATGGCGGTAGAACAGCGAAAATGCCGGGTTATAGAATCGGTGGCAAGACCGGTACATCATCAAAGGCGGTTAATGGATCATATTCACAATCAAAGACGGATACTTCGTTTATATGCATGGCACCTATAGACAATCCTAAGATTGTAGTCCTTATCGTGTGCAACTCGCCAAATCAATACTTTGCTGATATAACGGCTATTCCTATCGCAAAGGACTTTTTGACAAAGGCGCTGCCTTATCTAAACGTTAAGGCGGCAGATGATCTAAAGGAAAACTCCGAGAAGCAGAAGAACGCATATGTGCCGGACCTTACCAACTATACATACAAAAAAGCGAAAGCAGTACTCAAGGAGTATGGTCTAAAATATGAGGTCAGACCTGCGCTTTCAGAGGACGAGAAGAAGGATGAGGATTTGGACTTCACTATAGTGGATCAGTACCCTAAGGCTGGAAAAAAGATAGATACAAAAGAAATCATTTATTTGTATAGGAAATAGGAAGATTCAATGGAAGAGTTAAGAACTGGACAAATTGCAGATGCAGTTAAAGGAAAACTGATTCGCGGAAGTGCGGAGGAAGTGGCAAAAGATGTCTGCATAGATTCAAGAAATGCCAAGAATGGAGATTTGTTTTGTGCCATGGTGGGCGAATTCAATGACGGACACAAGTTCATGAAGGCTGCCTACGATAATGGTTGCAGGATGATGCTCATATCGAAAGAAGAGATGGCGGAGACTGTGCCTGAGGACTGTGCTTTAGTTCTCGTAGGTGATGCGATGTATGCGCTTCAGGAGCTATCGGCTTGGTATATAGCGCGCTTTAATATGAAGAAGATTGCGGTCACAGGAAGTGTCGGAAAAACGACAACCAGAGATATGATATATGCTATTTTGAGGAGGGGATTTAATGCCGGAACAAGCAAGGCCAACCTCAACAGTGAAACCGGAATGCCTCTTACGCTTTTGAGTTTTGACAGCAGCATGCAAGCCGTCGTTATAGAGATGGGCATGGACGCATTGGGGCAGATAAGCAGACTTACTGAAATCGCAAGACCTGATGTTGCGGTTATAACTAATATAGGCTATTCACACCTTGAAAAACTTGGAACTCGCGAAAATATTTTTAAAGCGAAGATGGAAATTGTAGAAGGCTTTGATAAATCAAAGTTCCTTGTTGCAAATGCAGATGACGACATGCTTGCAACAATTGATAAGAACAAGGTGGCTTATAAGATTATTAGAGCCGGAAAGGCTGAGGATGCCGATGTGCGCGTTTCAGCAGTAGAAAACCTCGGTCAAGATGGAATTGCTTTTGATCTGGTATGCGGTGGCGAAAGTCATCATGTAAAGCTTAAGATTATGGGAGAGCATAACGCTCTTAATGCAGCGCTTGCGGCAGCAGCTTGCAAATCTATAGGCATGAATTTTGATGATATCATATCAGGACTTCAGGATATAGAGATGACGGGAAGTCGTCTGAGGTTTGTTGAAGCCGGTGAGGTGAATATCATAGATGATGCATATAATGCGGCACCTGAATCTATGATATCAGCACTCAAGACCTTGGTTAAGAGTGAAGGGAAAAGAAAAATTGCGGTGCTTGCAGGCATGAATGAGTTAGGAGCGGTCAGTGAGGACTCTCACCGCAGAGTAGGAAGAGAGGCATCAAAGCTTGATCTCGATTTGATGATTACCATTGGAAATGACGCGTCAATTATTGCAGAGGCTGCAGTTTCTGAAGGAATGGAACGAGGCAAGATGCTTCATTTTGACAGCAGAGATGCTCTTGCTGATGTTATTAACGATTACCTCAAGGCAGGCGACCTCGTGCTTTTGAAGGCGTCGAGGAGCTATGAACTTGAGAAGCTGATTGACAGCATAAAGAAGTAAATGCCTTGGCATTTTTAGGAAGGGAACTTGATGTTATGGAACGTTTTTTTCTGGTTCTGCTCGTAGGCCTTGCGATGTCTGCCGTGCTTACAGCAGTAGAGATACCGTTACTTAAGAAAAAACAATTTAAACAGTATATACGTGAGGAAGGACCGAGCTCACATCAAAAGAAATCGGGAACACCGACGATGGGCGGAATTGCGATGATTCTTGCGCAAGTATTGGTGGTTCTGATCCTCGGAGATTTAGGCGCTGAAAGCTTGGTGATGATTTGTGTCATGCTTCTCTTTGGTGCGATTGGTTTCTTTGATGACTTCATCAAGGTTGCGAAGAAACACAATCTCGGCCTCAGGGCTTGGCAGAAGATAGTTCTGCAGGTTGGATTTGCGGCGGTTCTCGGTATATATATTTCAATGTTTTCGGACTACGGAACAAAGGTGTTTATTCCCTTCTACGGACAGTATATTGAATTTGGAGTGTTTTACATTCCTTTCGTGATTTTGGTTGTTGTAGCTATGGCAAACAGCGTGAATTTAACTGACGGTCTCGATGGTCTTTGCAGCGGTGTGACGTCCATAGTTTCAATCTTCTTTGCTATGATAGCAATGCAGATGGGGCAGAATGCACCGTTCGTATTCTGCACGTCTCTCAGTGGCGTCTGTCTTGGGTTCTTGATTTTTAATAAGAATCCGGCGAAACTCTTCATGGGAGATACCGGGTCCATGGCTCTAGGTGGTGCACTCGCGGCTGCTGCTATAATGCTTAAGATGGAATTTCTACTGGTTTTGGCAGGTTTCATATATGTGATTGAATCATTATCCGTGATAATTCAGGTCGTTTCATTCAAAACAAGAGGTAAGAGAGTTTTTAAGATGGCTCCTATTCACCATCACTTTGAAATGTGCGGTCTGCACGAAAGATATGTAGTTCTTATATTTTGGATTGTCAGTGTGCTATGCTGCCTGCTGGCTTACCTGATATATACGATTTAGGTGTAAGATGGATTTTTTAGATAAGATAAGGAACAAGAAAATATTAGTTGTAGGTCTTGGAAGAACCGGAAGAGCGACTCTGGAGATGCTGGATGGCAAGTGCTGTGAGCTCTACGCACAGGACAGTAAAACGAGAGAGCAGATGGATGAAGCACTTGTAGCTTTGATAGACAGAAGTTGCAAAGATGCCTTTCTGGGATACGTGCCGGATGAAACAAAGTTTGATTATGTGATTATGAGTCCCGGTGTAAGCCCTGAACTGGAATTTGTTAAGAAGGCTGAGCAGGTCGGTGCTGAGGTTATAGGTGAGCTTGAACTTGCGTATAGGCTTTGCAAAGGTATATTTGTTGCCATAACCGGAACTAACGGTAAGACAACAACTACGAGCTTGGTTGGCGAAATTTTTGAGAGGTCAAAGAGAAAGACCTCGGTTGTCGGTAATATAGGAAAGGCCGTAATTGGAGCTGCATTAGAAGCAACAAAAGATGATTGGCTTGTGACAGAGGTAAGCAGTTTTCAACTTGAAACGACGAGGGAATTCAGACCTCTGGTTTCAGCGATTTTAAATCTGACGCCTGACCATCTGAACAGGCATCATACTATGGAAGCATATGGTGCAGCCAAGGCTAAGATCTTTGCAAATCAGAATAAAGAACAGTATCTAATTATAAATTATGATGATAAGCTCTGCTTTGATTTGGCAAAGGAGGCTGAGTGTACAGTAGTACCGTTCAGCAGAAAATCGAAATTGGATTACGGCGTAATATTAGAGAATAATAAGATATATGTAAATGATAAAGATAACAAGGTTTACATATGTGATAAAAGAGATATAAGGATAATCGGAGACCATAATGTCGAAAATGTTCTTGCTGCGGTAGGCATATGCTACTTTGCGGGAATAGCTAAGGAAGTAATAGCAGAAGGAATTAGAAACTTCGGCGGAGTTGAGCATAGAATAGAGTTTTGCGCTGAAATTAGAGGGGTCAAATATTATAATGACTCCAAGGGAACAAATGTGGATGCTTCTTTAACAGCGCTTAGGGCGATAAAAGAGAATATTATTTTGATTGCCGGAGGCGACGGAAAGCAGCAGAACTTTGATGAATTTACGTCAAATTTTGATGGAGCTGTAAAAAAACTCCTTCTCTTTGGCAGGGATGCTCACATAATAGCTGAATCGGCTGATAAATTTGGCTTTAATGACTACGAAAACTTCAGTACCCTAGATGAGTGTGTTGAAAGAGCTAATGAACTTGCACAAAGTGGTGATACGGTTTTGCTTTCACCTGCATGTGCAAGCTGGGATATGTATGAAAGCTATGAAAGACGTGGAGAACATTTTAAGCGCTGCGTTGAGAAACTCAAATAAATTAGGATATAGGAATGAAGGGATTGCTAAAGCTTGGAAAACTGAATAATGTAAAACACTGCGACCCTGTTCTCGTCGTACTTATTACTATACTGACCATGTTCGGCGTGGTCATGGTTTTCAGTGCCAGCTATTACAGTGCAATAAACACATCAGGAACGCCTTATGCTTTTCTCTGGAAACAGGGCTTCTTTGCAGTAAGCGGGTTCGGAATCATGATGTTTACATCGCTCGTGGACTACCATAAGTATAGGCGATTTGCAGTTCTTATAGCCGTAATAGAAGTTTTGATGCTATTTATGATTTTCACTCCTCTTGGCGTGACAGTAAATAATGCACGAAGGTGGGTAAAGATTGGAATAACTATAATGCCGGGCGAACTGGCAAAGCCGACTATCATCATCTTAGCCTCTGCGTATTTTTCGGCAAGCAAGAAAAGGGCAAAGAGTATTACCGGTCTGGCTCCTATAGTTGCATATACCGTATTTGTTTGCGGAATGATTGTATTACAGCCTAACCTTTCGACATCAATTACGGTATTTTTGATTTCGTCAGGAATTGCGTTTATCTCCGGCATGCACTGGGGATATATAGGTCTTCTAGCCGGTGGACTATCGCTGGGAAGCATATACCTGGTATTTTTCAGCTCGGGCTATCAGCACGACAGAATAGTGAGCTTTTTGAATCCGTTCAAGTATTCACTCGAAGGCGGTTTTCAGGTGGTACAGTCACTATTGGCATTAGCTACAGGCGGACTTAGGGGCAGGGGTCTCGGAAACAGTGTGCAGAAGAATCTATATTTGCCGGAACCACAGAATGACTTCATCCTTGCCATCATAGGTGAGGAACTTGGATTTGTCGGAGTTGCGGTTCTTCTCATGATATTTGTAATAGTCGTTTGGAGGATATTCTGTATCGCTCTAAACGCAAAGGATAGTTTCGGAACTCTTTTGGCTTCAGGTGTCGCAATCATGATAGGTGCACAGGTAGTTTTAAATGTTGCGGTTGTAACCTCCTCTATGCCACCTACGGGAGTTGCGCTTCCATTCATAAGCTACGGTGGTAATGCACTGTGGATATTCATGTTCCTTATCGGCATTGTGCTAAACATTTCAAGACAGCAGAGAGAGGATAACTGATGAAATTTGTGATGACCGGTGGGGGTACCGGCGGGCACCTATATCCTGCGATAGCAATTGCGGAGCAAATAAAGAAAGTCCAGCCCGACAGTGAAATCATATTTTTGGGCAGTAAGGACAGCATAGAAGCGGAGGTTGTACCAAAGCGCGGCTACGAGTTTCACACCGTTCCTTCGAGATGGTTTTACAGGGGGAACGGATTTTTCAGCGACATGCGTGAGTTCATCAAAGCGTGCAGCTTTACTCTGGCAGGTATTTGCAGTTCTATAAAGTTGATAAGAAGGTTTAAGCCGGATGCAGTTATAGGAACAGGTGGTTTTGTCAGTGTGCCTGTAATCATAGCAGGAAAGATGTGCGGGGTAAGTTGTTATATACACGAACAAAACGCTTATCCGGGCATAGGAAACAGATTCACATCAAAGTATTGTAAAAAGGTATTCCTGGGTTTTGAGAACGCAGAGAAAAACTTCAAGCAAGGAGTGAAGACAATCTACACCGGAAACCCTGTAAGGGCTGAGTTCATAAATCTTGACAGGTCCGAATCGAGGAAAAGTTTAGGAATAGAGGATGATAATTTTGTCGTGTTTTCGTTCGGTGGGAGCCTCGGTTCAAATGAGATAAACGGTGTAGCTGAGGCATATGCGCGCAGAATAAAAAAAGGCGATAAGAGGACTTTGATTTTTGGAACAGGAACAAGATTTTTTGATGAGACAAAGGCTAAATTGTCAGAAGCTATCGGGGAATCAGGCAAGGAGCTCGGAGAAGCAGGAATATCGTTCATGGATGGTCAAATTAGACTATTCCCGTACATAGATAAGATGGCTGATGTGATATCGGCATCGAATCTTGTAATATGTCGTGCGGGGGCACTATCACTTGCAGAAATAACAGCATGTGGCAGAGCTTCGATTATTATACCGTATCCATGGGCTGCCGATAACCACCAATATTACAATGCAAAGGTTGTCGCAGATTGCGGAGGAGGCTTGCTCTTTGAACAGGCCGATGTCGATATTGAAGAGATGGGCAATTTGATAGAGGTACTATCTAAGGACAAGGATAGAATTAGAAAAATGGAAGAGGCCAGTAGGGCACTGGGTCAAATTAATGCAAGTGAAAAAATAGTTAGTGAGATAATGGAAAAAAATTAATGAAAAAAGGTTTATTGGGTAAGTTCAAAGCTTTTAAGAAGAAGAAAAGTGATGATGTCGGTGACGTAGCACTTGAAACACTTGATGAAAACAAAAGAGATGACATTGACGGAGACGCTGAGAAAGCTCAGCTTACTTCAGAAGAAGAACTCGACGAAGAAATCTATCGTAGAATCGCTCTAAAGCATGTAGAAAGGCAGCGCAGAAAGCACAGAAAAAAACACTACTTTCTGAGGTTTGTCGTGCTACTATGTATAGGAACAGGCGTATTTCTATTTTTAAAATCGAGCTATTTCAACATAAAGAGCTTTTCTGTTGAGGGTAACAGCTACTATACAGATGCCGAGATCATATCTATGGCAAAGGCGAAGAAGGGCGTCAATTTGATCTTTGATGCGGGTCTTTCGGACATCAAAAAGAACCTTAAGGACAACCCTTATTTTGAGGACATATATGTGAAGAGAAGCCTTCCCGATAAGCTTGTTATAAGCATAAAGGAAAGAAGGCAGACTGCGGCCATAGTATACGGCGAAAGCTTTATTGTAATAGATGAAAACGGCATCGTTTTGAGAAAGGCGACTGTCGATCCGCAGGTAACACTTTTGACGGGTTTGACAATAAGCAAGATGAATATTGGAGAAAAAGTCGAGGTAGAGGAGGCCGATGCGCTGAAGATGACGCTGAGGATGCTTTCTGCAATGAATAAGGGGGATCTATTCTTCAAAAAAATCAATGTATCAAAGGTTCTCATAAGGGCGTATATTTATGATACTCTTTCGGTCAAAGGAACGCCGAAGGAATTGATGCAAACCATTCAAAGAGGTGAACTTCAGAAGGTAGTAAACAACCTCTTTAACGATAAGATAAACAGAGGAACTATCAAGGTTGGAGGCAGTGATTACATGTCCTTCACACCGGAAATTGACGCTTAGAAAAATATTTACATAAATTTACTCTTCTGTCAAAGAAAAAGAGTGCAAAAGAGTGGCGTATATGGTAAAATTAGGGTATATTTGCAAGGTAAGGAGGCATTGAGATGCTGCAGTTCGAAACGGAAAAGGATAATTCCGCTGTAATTAAGGTAATTGGAGTCGGTGGCGGCGGTTGTAATGCTGTTAATCGTATGATAGAAGCAGGGTTAAGAGGAGTCCAGTTCGTAGCCATAAACACAGATAGGCAAGCGCTGAATAAATGCTCTGCTGAGAACAAAATCCAGATAGGTGAGAAGCTCACGAGAGGTCTCGGTGCAGGAGGAAATCCAAGAATGGGTCAGGAGTCTGCACAGGAGACAATTGATGCTATTTCAAACGCTGTAGAAGGTGCCGATATGGTATTTATCACAGCCGGTATGGGTGGCGGAACAGGAACCGGTGCTGCGCCTATTATTGCTAAGGTTTCCAAGGATATGGGAATACTTACAGTTGCAGTTGTAACCAAGCCTTTTACCTTTGAGGGTCGCAAGAGAATGAGACAGGCTGAGCAGGGATTGGGATACCTGAAGGAGTTCGTAGACTCTCTGGTAGTTGTTCCTAATGATAAGCTGCTCGACATAAGCGATAAGAGCACAACAATGATTGAGGCTTTCGGAAAGGCAGATGATGTACTTCGTCAGGGTGTTCAGGGAATTACGGATATCATCTCCGACTTCGCTATAATCAACACAGACTTTGCTGACGTTAAGTCCGTTATGACAGACAGAGGCGTAGCCCACATGGGTGTTGGTCACGGTAACGGTGAGAACAGAGCTGTTGAGGCGGTTACGCAGGCTATAGAGAGCCCGCTTCTTGAGACGACAATTTCAGGTGCCGGTGCAGTTCTTCTTTACATCGCCGGTAGGGAGAACCTCGGAATGCTCGAAATAAACGAGATGACATCGATGGTTCAGGAAAAGGTGGACGAGGATGCAATCTTCATCTTCGGTGCTGCTGTTATCGACGATATGGAAGACGAACTCTCGATTACGGTGATTGCGACAGGCTTTGATGAGAGCCAGGATAAGGTTGACTTCAGACCGGCAAGTAACACCGTAGGTCTTGATGAAAAGCGCGTTACAACAGAAGAGGGACTCACAGGAAGAGAAGTAAGTCTTGGAGATATCTTTGAGAGAGGCCCATCTGTGGACGAAGAAGAGGATTCGATATTCGGAATTCCGTCTTTTCTCAAGAAATAGAAAAAGTATATAAAGCCGGCCTTGCCGGCTTTTTCGTGATTTAAGGATAATTATGTCAAACTATATAGAATCGCCGGATAACCAAAGGTTTAAGGCGTGGCTGAAGCTTCTCAGACATAAATATAGAGAGAGGCAACAGGAATATTTAATAGAGGGCAGCAATATTCTGAGAGATGCTCTCGGAGCAAATGCAGAGATTAAGGAACTTCTCATCTGTTACAGAGATAAGAATGGCTATAATCTAAGCTCGTATGTTTCTCCGGAGATGGCGGAGGCTCTGCAAGAGGCCGGAGTTAAGGTTTTTTTCCTAAGCGAAGCTCTATTTGACAGGCTTCAGGATACTGAGAACGGACGAGATGTAATTGCGGTAGTGAAGATGCAAGGCTTTGAGAACTTTGATGATGTTAGGGCATTTCATCAAAAGTATAATTATTTGGCCGGGCATTGCGATACAGATGAGCATACAAGTGGCATATGCCAAGATTCAAATGAGAGAAGTAGGAACATCATCGTACTGGATAGGCTTCAGGACCCGGGTAATATCGGAACTATAATTCGTACTTGCGATGGGGCAGGATTCATGGCGGTCATTGTTATGAAGGGAACGGCAGATGTATATTCCTCCAAGGTCATAAGGTCTGCTGCGGGCTCGCTTTTCAGGGTTCCTATCATCAGGCTAGATAGCAATGAGGAACTTTTAAGACTCGTGAGAGATAACAAGCTTTCGCTTGTAGCGACCGGCTTTGATACGGATAGCTACTACTTTGATGAGAAGCTAGATGGCGATATAGCCCTCGTCATCGGAAACGAGGGAGGCGGAATTTCCAAGGAAATATTTGATGCCGCAGACAGAATTGTGAAGATACCGATGTGCGGAGAGATAGATTCTCTCAATGCAGCAGTATCTGCAGGAATAATCATGTACGAGAGCATGAGACAGAGAAAACAGGCTGAATAATCAGCATAATAAATTATGAAAGAGGTTTAAACTATGCAGGAAAGACTAAAGAAAATGCTCGAAGAAGCGCGTGAGCAGCTTAGCGCTGCAAACACAGAAAAAGAAGCTGAGGAGATCAGAATTCGATTTTTGGGCAAAAAAGGTCAAATAACAGAAGTACTGCGTTCGATGGGCAAGCTTGCTCCGGAGGAGAAGAAGGAGCTCGGTAAGGCTGCAAACGAAGTAAAAGAGAAGATAGCTGCTGCACTAGAGGAGAGGGCAAATGCAATCAAAGAGAGAGTTAAGCTTGAGAAGCTTGCGGCTGAGACAATAGATGTGACCGAACCCGGCGTAAAGGAGAAAATCGGCGTCAAGCACCCTGTAACTCAGGTTATAGAGGAAATTACGGATATATTCCGCAGCATGGGATATTCGGTTTACGAGGGACCGGATATAGACACTGTATTTAATACCTTTGATGGACTGAATGCACCGGCAACTCACCCGGCAAGGGATATGAGCGACACCTTCTACATAAGTAAGGATATCGTTATCAGACCTCATACATCTTCGGCAGAGATAAGAGCTGAGAAGGAACTCTCGCCTCCATATATGATTGTTATTCCGGGAAGATGTTACAGATGTGATACACCGGATGCAACTCATTCACACACATTCCACCAGATAGAGATGATGGTTGTCGGAGAGGACATCACCATGGCGGATCTTAAGGGTACGCTGGACCTTATGGCGAAGAAACTTTTCGGTCCAAAGACCATGACCAAGTTCAGACCTCACCATTTCCCATTTACAGAACCAAGTGCTGAAATGGACGTATCCTGTTTTAAGTGCGGAGGGAAGGGTTGTAATGTCTGCAAGGGAAGTGGCTGGATTGAAATCCTCGGTTGCGGTATGACACATCCGCATGTACACGAAGCCGGCGGCATTGACACGGACAAGTATACAGGCTTTGCTGTAGGAATGGGCGTGGAGAGAATTGCCATGCTGAAGTACGGAATTGACGATATTAGATTGCTCTATGAGAACGATACAAGATTCATCGAGCAGTTCAAATAGGAGGCGCAAATGCTAGTTTCAATAGATTGGATAAAAGATTATGTTAAGCTCGACAAGTGGCCGACAGATAAGGAGTTCTGTGACCGCATGATCATGAGCGGATCAAATATAGAAACAATCTCATACCTGGGCGAGGGCATTGAAAATGTCAAGATTGCCAAGGTTTTGAGCATAGAAAAGCACCCGGATGCCGATAAACTTGTAGTTTGTCAAATGGATTTAGGCAAGCTCGGAAAGCTACAGATTGTAACAGGTGCAAGCAACCTCTATGTTGGGGCTTATGTACCGGTTGCAATCGACGGAAGCGTGGTTCCAGGACCACTTCACGGACAGCCAAAGCAGGAGGGTGGCGTAAAGATAAGCGCAGGTGAACTTAGAGGAGTTAAATCTGATGGTATGATGTGCGGACCACAGGAGCTTGGAATAGCTGATAAGTGTGCACCTCTTGTATCAAAGGATGGAATTTGGCTCCTTTCAGGAAACTATGAAGATAAGCTCGGAGAGAATATCGATGAGGTTTTATGTCTTAAGGATGGAGTTGTAGATTTTGAGATAACACCTAACAGACCTGACTGCCTTTCAATGATAGGTATGGCAAGGGAAGCTGCAGCGACATTCGGCGGAGAACTTGTATACCCTAAGACAGATTGCAACACTTTGACAGAGAAGTCATCGGATTATATCGATGTTGAAGTTAAGAGTGAGCTTTGCAAGCGCTATACAGCAAGAGTAATTAAAGACGTAAAGATAGCGCAGTCGCCATGGTGGCTTCAGAAGAAGCTGATTGCAGCGGGGATGAGACCCATAAACAACATCGTTGACATAACAAATTTTGTAATGATGGAGTACGGTCAGCCGCTACACGCTTTTGATATCAGAAGTCTGGCAGGCGGAAAGATTGTGGTAGATGTAGCAGAAAATGGATCGAAGTTCACAACGCTTGATGGAGTGGAGAGAACTTTCGATGACAACATGCTAATGATAAACGATGCAAATGGGCCGGTAGCTGTTGCGGGTGTTATGGGAGGTCTTGATTCGGAAATCAAGCCGGATACTGAGACTGTGGTTCTTGAGTCTGCTAATTTTGTCGGGTCTTCAGTAAGACAGACTTCCAAGAAGCTGGGGCTTAGAACTGAGGCTTCCGGAAGATATGAAAAGGGGATAGACCCTAATCTTTGTGAGATTGCGGCTGACAGAGTATGCGCTTTAATTGATGAGCTTGGCTACGGCAAAGTGTTAGACGGGTCAGTTGATATATACAAGAGTCCTGAGCATCCGAAGGTAGTGAGCGCCAGAGTTAACAGAATCAACAAGGTTCTTGGAACGAATATATCCAGAGATGAGATGGTAGCTATACTTGAGTCCCTGGAGATGAAGGTTCAGGGCTCAGGAGACGATATGATAGTCACAGCGCCGACCGTTCGTCAGGACATACTACAGGAAGTTGATTTCGTTGAGGAAATTGCAAGAATGTATGGATACGATAAGCTGCCAAACACTCTTCCAAAGCTCGATGTCAAGGCTGAGAACAGCTTGAGCTGGGAGACGAGAAGAAAGCTTAGAGAACTTCTTTGTGCAATGGGAGCTGACGAGATTCAGACCTTCTCATTCATCAATCAGAAAATCTTTGATGCTTGTAGAATAGATGAGGAATCATGGGAGAGAGATACTGTAGATATCATCAATCCTATGGGAGAAGATACGGCTGCTATGAGAACTATACTTACACCGGGTATGCTCGATGTTTTGGCAAGGAATTATAGCAGAAGCGTAGATGCGGTTAGGGCTTTCGAAATAGGCAAGGTTTTTAGCAAGAACTATATACAGCCTGAGGGACTTCCGGATGAATCCTATGACCTTTCAATCGGAATTTACGGCAAGGACGAGAGCTTCTTCACTCTCAAGGGAATGATAGAGTGTATGTTCGATATGATGGGTATCAAGGATGTAAGCTATATCGCAGAGCCTGAGTATGGAGTTTACCATCCGGGCAGATGTGCAAGAGTTGTCAAGGTGACAGACAAGGGTGAGGAAGTTGAGCTTGGAATAATGGGCGAGATACATCCTGATGTTGCCTCTAACTACGGTATCGGCGACAAGGTTTACTGCGGAGAGTTCTTCATAGATAGATTGATTGAGTTCTCGAGCAGAGAAATTCAGTATGCAAAGCCGCCTAAGTATCCGTCGACATCAAGAGATATCGCTATGGTAGTGGACGAGAGCACAGCAGTTGCAGATATAGAGAAGGTAATTAAGGAAGCGGGCACTGAGATTCTGAGAGGTGTAAAGTTATTTGATATTTACCGAGGAATACAGGTAGGAAAAGGCAAGAAGAGTGTCGCATACAGTTTGACATATAGGCACGACGACAGAACCCTTACCGATGTTGAGACAGAAGAAGCGCACGCAAAGGTCGTAGAAGCACTAAAGAATAATCTGGGTGCGAGCATCAGAGATAATTAGTAATTCTGAGTTCTGCCCGAGGAGGTCAAAATGAGCAAGGTAGATGTAAAAATTTATAATCAGGTTTATACGATTGCCGGAGACTACAGTGAAGAGGTTATCCAGAAAATCGCCGAGCACGTTGATGAGCAGATGAATATCATCGGCAAGGCAGGTCTTGACAACACAAATGGCTCAGTGGCACTTCTTGCAGCCGTAAACATTACGGAAGAGCTTATGCTAGCAAGGGATGAAGTAGAAAGACTTGGGGCTGACAACGAGAAACTCAAAGAGGAGATGAAGTACTACATGCAGATGTGGGAACAGTCAAAGAAGAGCTCACAGAACAACAAGGAGAACGTGAGCGAACTCCAAGGCAGAATCAAAGACGATGCGGCGAGGATGAAGGAACTGCGTGATAAGTGCAGTGAGTATGAAAACAGTTTCTTCGATCTTCAGATGGAGAATATCAAGCTCAAGAACGAACTCGATAAACTTAAGGCGAAGAGATGAATCAAAAGGCGCTGGAAACATTAGAATACAAAAAAATAATTGCGCAATTAAAGCGTGAGATGGGATCTGCCGCATCTGCAAAGCTAGCGGATGAACTGACTCCTCTTACAAGCGAAAAAATAATCAAAGAGGAACTAAGGTCGACCACGGAAGCGGTTGACCTTATTATGCGTAAAGGAACGCTTCCTACAGGAGGACTTTATGATATTCGCGAGGCGCTTTTGCTGGCAAAAAAGGGTGGCTCTCTGACCATGAGGCAGCTTCTTGAGGTGCAAAATGTGCTTGCGATAAGCTCTGAGGTTGTTGCTTTTATGCACGATGATGCGCTTCCGGAGGTGAAGCACATAGGTGAGATGGTTGATCTTATCGTCGAGTTTACTGCGCTTGAGAAGGAGATTTCAAGGTGCATTTTGACTGAGGATGAGATGGCCGATAATGCATCCCCAAAGCTCAAGGATATTAGGAGAAGCATACACAGGCAAAATCAGGCGATAAAGGATAAGCTATCCAGGATCATTACTTCTTCAAGCAACAAGACATATCTTCAGGATGCAATTGTGACTATGAGGGACGGAAGGTATGTAATCCCGGTCAAACAGGAGTATCGCTCCTTCTTTCCGGGCATGGTGCACGACCAGTCAAAGGGTGGTGCGACCCTGTTCATAGAGCCTCAGGGAGTTGTCGAGTCGAACAATAAACTGCGTGAGCTTGAGGCGGAAGAACAGCTGGAGATGGCTAGAATTTTGGCGGAGCTCAGCTCTAGAGTTGCGGAACACTACAGGGAGATAAGAAGCAATTTGGAGCTTCTAACAAAACTCGATTTCATCATGGCAAAGGGAAAGCTCTCATGTAAGATGCATGCAAGCGAGCCTAAGATAGATGCGGATGGAGAACTGAGACTCGTATCGGCGAGGCACCCTTTGATAGAATATAAGAAGGCGGTTCCCGTTGACATCAGAATAGGTGGAGACTATAGAACACTGATAATTACAGGGCCTAACACGGGCGGCAAGACCGTAAGTCTAAAGACGGCGGGACTGCTTGTGATGATGGCGCAGAGCGGACTACATATTCCGGCATCGCATGCGAGCACTCTGCCGGTTTTTGGAGATGTCTTTGCTGACATAGGTGACGAGCAGAGCATAGAGCAAAGCCTTTCAACCTTTTCTTCGCACATGAAGAATATAGTCAGCATTATAGATAAGGCAAGCTACGACAGTCTTGTTCTTGAACTCGGTGCAGGAACAGACCCGACTGAGGGTGCGGCACTTGCGATAGCGATACTTGAGCGCTTCTACGATAGCGGTGCTTTGACCATGGCGACGACTCACTATAATGAACTCAAAAAGTATGCACTTGCAACGAGTGGCGTTGAAAATGCCGCTATGGAGTTCGATGTAGAGACTCTGACACCGACATACAGGCTTTTGATAGGTGTGCCGGGAAAATCAAATGCCTTTGAGATATCAAAAAAGCTAGGTCTTTCTGAGTCCGTAATCGAAAGAGCATCTGAACATATCAAACATGGCGATATGGAGTTTGAGAATGTCATAAGCTCTATTGAGGACGATAAGCGTAAGGCTGCTGCCGATAGACTGGATGCAGAGGAAATGCGTGATGAGATAGAGGAAAGACTGAGAAAGCTTGAAGAAAAGGAAAAGGCTATTAGCGAAAAGCGTGCAGATATAATCGCTGAGGCAAAGCGCGAGGCTAGGGAACTTTTGAGGGAGACAAAGAGTGCTGTCAAGGACGTGCAAAAAGACCTGAGGAAACTTCAGAAGTCAGGAGCTCACACAAATGGCTTTAACACCGGTGCTTTAGAAAAGAGCAGGCGTAAACTGAACGAGGCTGAGAATCTGGTTTCCGAGAAGGTAGTAAAGCAAGTGAACAGCGAGCCGGTTTCTGCAGATACGCTCAAGATTGGAGATAGGGTTAAGCTTTTGACTCTTGGACAGAATGGAACTATTTTGAGTTTGCCGGACGAAAAGGGAAATTTGATGGTAAACATCGGAGTCCTCAAGGTAAAGGCCAGACTGGAAGACCTGATGCTTATAAACGAGGGCAAGGACAGAAAGCCGCAGGCTAAGAGCTCGAGCAAGTACGGTTCACTTTTGAGAACAAAGTCATCGAGCGTTTCTGCAAGCATCAATGTCATGGGTAAGAACCTGGACGATGCACTTGCGGATGTAGAGAAATATCTCGATGACGTCTATATGGCGGGGCTGGATATGGTCTCTATAATCCACGGCAGGGGTGGAGGAATACTCAAGGACGGAATCAGGCAGATGCTGAAGCGTAAGAAGTACGTCGATTCTTTCGGTGCCGCTTCATATAATGATGGCGGGGAAGGCGTAACTGTAGTGCGCATGAAGAAGAAATAGACACCTTGGCTTGCTGAGATGAAAAGGCTTTGTATCAGGCTGATGTGGGAATATAAATGATATTAGTGAAATATTGAGGTGTAAAATGATAGACTTTAAGAAAGAGATAGCAGAGATAATCGCTAAGAATCTGGAGGGACTTACTGAGGACGAAATTAAATCAATGGTTGAAATTCCGCAGGATCAGTCCATGGGTGACTATGCATTTCCTTGCTTTAGACTTGCTAAAACTATGAGAAAGTCTCCTAATTTGATTGCTGCTGAACTTGCAGAAAAGCTGCAGGGCGATAAGCTTTTCTCGGAGGTTAGTCCGGTAAACGCATATGTGAATATGTTTGTTTCCAGAGAAGAGATGATGAAGTCAACTGTTTCAGAGGTACTCGAGGAAATGGAGAACTTCGGAAAAAGCAATATTGGTGGGAACAAGAAGGTAATTGTAGAATTCTCTTCGCCTAACATAGCAAAGCCCTTCCACATCGGTCATATCAGATCGACAGTTATCGGTAACTCGCTAAGCAAGATTTACGATGCACTTGGTTATGATGTTTTCAAGATAAACCACCTTGGAGATTATGGAACGCAGTTCGGTAAGATGATCTGCGCATATAGAAGATGGGGAAATCGTGAGGATGTAATAAACGCACCTATCAAAACTCTGCTCAGCTACTACACTAAGTTTCACGTTGAAGTTGAGGAGCATCCTGAACTGGAGGACGAGGCTAGAGCCATCTTTACAAAGCTTGAGAATGGTAACAAGGAAGAGCTTGAGCTATGGCAGTGGTTTCGTGATGAGAGCCTCAAGGAATTCCAGAGGGTTTACAATATGCTCGGCATAGAGTTTGATTCATACAACGGTGAGAGTTTCTATTCGGATAAGATGCCGAGGTTCGAGAAGGAGCTTTCAGACAAGGGACTTCTTCAGGAATCAAAAGGAGCTCAAGTTGTAGACCTCGAAGAGTACAAGCTCGGAACAGCTTTGATTAAAAAGTCGGATGGCTCATCGCTATATATTACAAGAGATATTGCAGCAGCTGTTTATCGTAAGGAAACATATGATTTCTATCGCAATATCTATGTCGTTGCATCGCAGCAAAATCTTCACTTCCAGCAGTTGTTTAAAATCATTGAGCTTATGGGATACGACTGGGCTAACCAGTGCGTTCACGTGCCTTTCGGTTTGGTACGTCTTGAGGAAGGAACGATGTCGACAAGACATGGACGTGTGGTATTCTTGGAGGACGTTTTAAACGGTGCAATCGAAAAGACAAGAGAAATCATCGAGGAGAAGAATCCTGATATTGAAAACCTTGAGGAGATTACTTCACAGGTTGGGATCGGTGCTGTTGTTTTCAATGAACTTTCAAACAATAGAATTAAGGACTATACATTTAAGTGGGACCAGATTTTAAACTTTGACGGTGAGACAGGACCTTATGTTCAGTACACTCACGCAAGATGCGCAAGTCTTCTTCGCAAGGCCGGAGATGAGACTATAGCTAAGGCACAGGAAGCTAATAATGTTGACTTTGCTCTTCTGGCAAAGTTGGACAGTGCATACGAACTGACAAAGCTTATCTATGCTTTCCCGGGAATTGTTGAGCAAGCCGGTGAAAAGTATGAGCCTTCAATCATTACAAGGCACATAATAGACATCGCTCAGTGCTTCAACAAGTTCTACCATGATGAGCACATCATCGTAGAGGATGAGGCTGAGAAGGTATCGAAGATTGCGCTCGTAGTCGCAACAAAGAGAGTTATTGCTACCGGAATCGGTTTGCTTGGAATGAAAGCACCGGAGCGTATGTAGATGAGATACGAGGGGAATATTTATAGACCGCCGAGCGAGGCATACAGCCTGCTCGTTCAAGTTACAATAGGCTGTGCCTACAACAAGTGCACTTTTTGCAGCATGTTTAAGGACAAGCAGTTCAGGGTTAGAGATGTTAAAGAAGTAATAGAGGATTTGATTGAGGCACGAAGCATCTATTCACATGTGGATAAAATCTTCCTTTGCGATGGAGATGCGATGTGCTTATCAACGGACAAGCTTATGTTCATACTGGAGAACATCAAAGCTTTATTTCCGGAGCTAAGCCGTGTAGGAATTTATGCGCGCGCTCAGGACATCCTTCGCAAAAGTCCTGAGGACCTGGCTCGGCTGGCGGATGCAGGCCTTGGGATTGCGTACATCGGTGCCGAGTCAGGCAGCGACCTTGTGCTTGAGAGGGTGAACAAGGGCGCCGGGCGCGCAGACACCGTGGCTGCCGTTCATAAGGCGGAGAAAAACGGCATCCGTACATCAGTCACATTTATCTCGGGACTTGGAGGCAGGAAGCTATGGAGAGAACACGCGATAGAGACAGGCGAGATGATCAGTGAGATGGATGCTTCCTACGTGAGTCTTTTGACATTGATGTTAGAACCATCGGCTTCGATAACAGATGAGATAGCAAGAGGTGAATTTGAGGTTTTGAGCGGTGAAGAAGTTGTAGAAGAAACCTACCTTCTCCTTCAACATGCAAATCCGAAGAAGAGCTGTGTTTTCAGAAGCAACCACGCTTCAAACTACGTTTCACTTCGTGGCAATTTGCCGGAGGATAGAAAATTAATGCTATCCCAACTTGAGAAGGTTATGAAAGATAGAGGCATGCTCAAGGACGAACGCTTTCGCATGCTCTAGCTTTGATGAGGAATAATATGAGAATTTTGCTTACAACCCTAAATTCTAAATATGTACATTCCAACCTGGCGCTGAAATATCTGTACGGCGTTTCGATTGGTTCAGGACTTGATATAAGTCTGCAGGAGTTTACTATCAATAACGATAGGGACTATGTCTACGGAGAAATCGTCAGAGGTGGCTACGATTTAATCTGTTTTTCCTGCTATATCTGGAACATCGAGGAAATCAAAATCCTCGCAAGTGAGGTAAAGAAGGCATGCCCGGATACGAAAATCCTGCTCGGAGGTCCGGAGGTCAGCTTTGAAACTGATGCTCTCATGAGAGAGAATCCTTGGATAGATTTTGTCATTCGAGGCGAGGGAGAAAACGGCTTCTTTGAGTTTTGCAAGGTGCTCGTCATGTATGATGGAGAGCCAAACTTTGATGTAAAGGAAAGTGAACTTGCAAGCGTTAAATCGCTGAGCTACAGGTTCGGTGAAGAAATCATAAATAACGAGCTATCAAAGCCTATGAACCTAAACCGACTACCTTTTCCTTACGAGTATCTGGAGCTTGAGAGCGATAGAGTCATATATTTTGAGAGTGTACGCGGATGCCCATACCGCTGTAGTTACTGCCTTTCTTCAGTGGAAAAGGGACTTCGCATCCTTAATACTGAAAACGTCGAGAGGCAGCTCAGATACTTTCTTGTAAATAAGGTAAAGCAGGTCAAGTTCCTCGATAGAACTTTCAACTTCAGCGAGGCCAGATCCTACGAAATTTGGAAGTTCCTCATAGAAAACGATAACGGCATCACGAATTTCCACTTCGAAATATGCGGGGAATTGCTAACGGACAGACAGATATATCTGCTTAGAAAAGCTCGCAAGGGACTGTTCCAATTTGAGATTGGTGTACAGACTACAAACCAAGTGACATTGACGTCAATAGGGCGAGATACGGATGTGGAAAGGCTTTTCTCAAATGTGCAGAAGCTACAGGATGGTAAGAACATCCATATTCACCTGGACTTAATAGCCGGACTTCCACTTGAAAATTACCACTCTTTTGCTAGGTCGTTTAATCGTGTTTACAGCCTTAAACCTGATATGCTTCAGCTGGGCTTTCTAAAACTGCTTAAGGGCACGAGAATCTATGAGGAGAGGAATCAGCACGGCTATGTTTGGCGAGACAGAGCGCCTTACGAGGTGATTAGCAACAACTATATCTCAGCTAAGGAAATAGCGCGTCTTAAGATGATAGAAAAGGTTCTGGATCTCTACTATAACCGTGGCGGATTCTCTTGGTCGATTGAGTTTATAGAGCGCTCGATATCGAATAGTTCATTCGATTTTTACGAGATGCTTGCAGATTTCTACTATATGAAAGGATTCCAAAAGCAGTCACACAGCAAAGAGGATATATATAGAATTCTATACGCTTTCGTTTGCGACAACGAGGATAGACTTCCTGCGAGCGAGGCAAAACATCTGATTGAGGAGGATTTAATCAGGACTATGAATCCTGATGCGGTTAAAAAATTCATGAAAAAAGGATGGGAGTTAAACCATGACTGATAATCAAAAGGATAAAGCAGCAAAGGGCACTAATTTGGGCAAGGCGAATACCGGCGTAAAGGGTGAGCCACAGGAACTTCAGGATAGAATAGGGGAATTCCTTTTTCCTCATACAAAGGACTATATCTTTGATGAGCTATCCGAAAACTATTTGAAGAAGAACAACTTCTTTGATATCCTTTCAAATGTACCTGTGCCTATCCGCAAGGACGATCTTACAAACCTTACAAATGTCAAAATCGCACACAATATGGCGGTTATCATCGGCTGCGACATCAACTTCAAATTCCGTGACAACTATGTCGAGTACATAAAGCGTTCTTTCGGAAAGGACTTCGCTAAGCCTTTGATAAACGAGGGCGTTGAGGCTGCATCAAAGAACGATTTCGACTATGCCTGCATCCTATTTCGTGCGGCGCTTTTGATAGATCCGAAGTCGTCGGATGCGCTTTATTGCTACGCAAGAGCCTGCAAAGACTCATACGAAATCGGTGAGGGCGAGGACTATGTTGGAAGATACAAGGCAGAGGCATTGGAATCATTTGAACGTCTGACCATTGATAAACCGGACTTTGATATGGGTTTTTATTTCCTCGGATACGCATACCTGAACCTCGGTCTTTATATCAAAGCTCAGCTGACATGGAAGGACTTTTTATCACTGATAGAGGGTGACGAGAGCGAGGAAAAGAAGGCGATGAGAGAGGAAATCAAAGAAAGACTTGCCGACCTTGAGGCTCCCGTTTTGATAGAGACAGGATATAACTGCATTCTATCAAATAGATTTGTTGACGGCATCAATATCCTTTCGGCCTATGAGGACAGCGAAAGATTCAAAAACTGGTGGCCGCTCTGGTACTATCTAGGTATTGCATATAAGCATATCAGTGATATTGACAATGCTGAAGAGTCGTTTCTCAAGGTGCTGAAGCTATCTCCGAGCAATATCGAAGCTATGACCGAACTCGTTGAAATATACAAGAATACAGGTGAAAAGGAACTGGAGGAAAAGTACGCTAATAAGATAAAGCTCGTGCAGAGAAATATCGAGGAAGAGCGTGCTGAAAAGAACAAAAACTACTCCTAGACCAGTTTGACACTAAGGCACATTCATTATAAAATACAAGTATTGAGCAAGAAAGGAAACTTGGAGTGGACAAGATTTTAAGCTTTATACAAGAGAAGCCGTGGATAATATTTGCGGTTTTCACAGTTCTGTTCTTCCTGAGCATGATAAGGCTGGGCTATAAGCAGTGGAGGTACAAGAAATCCTTCGCGGCCATCAAAAGCATGAGAAGCGACAAGATTTTATCCAAAGTCTATCTAAAGATAAACAATGGATACGGAGATTTTTACGATGTTAAGGTGTGTTATGACGGCGAAAAGTGGGTAGATGCATATTTCTCAGAAGAACGAATAAGGCCGGCCATTCTTGTTACACCGGGAGTCTACAATGTTCAGTTCTCAATAAAATCGAGAAAATCTATGTCTGCATACCACAGTAAAAAAGGACCTTTCTTTGCAGAAATAAATGTAAAACCGTTCAGGGACACGATGATTGTGTTTGATGATGATACGCTAGCCAGCTGGCAAGAAGATTACGAAGGATGGAAAGCAAATGAGTGATTTAAGAATTAATTTTATCGACAACTGGGAAAAGAAAGATGTAAATTTGGCAGAGCTTGAGTTAGCATTAGAGAGTGGGAACTCATCATTGTACACAGATCCACGCCTAAATAAGGTAGCATCAAAGTGGAAGAAATATGCTGAAAGAGGAGTTTCTAACCTATACCTAATCAAAGAGCTTGACGATGACGGAGTAGCTTGTGCATGCTACGCTTATTCAATCAAAGATGGAGTAATTGATGATGAAATGCTGGAGAGAATCAGAGAAATCTGTGCGCAGAGTCTATCATCAGGCGAGATGAGAGCAGACGGTTCATTCTGTAAACCGGACGAGTGGTGGGATTCACATCCAAAACGTGCAATTAAAGCTGTAGAGTCAGGCAGTGCAGATAGCCTAAAGCAGCATTTAGCAGCAGAGCTATACCCATACGGAATAGTTCTGGATATTAGAAGTATCAAAGCAAAGCACGCAGGTGAACTGGCTTGCTCGGCAATCGCATGGGGCGTAAGCACATCATTCTTCAAGAAGGGTGCATATATGAGCACATTGATTCATAACGATTCTTTATAAGGTAATATGAGCAGCCTTAGGGCTGCTTTTTATATGCATTTTACATAGCATTAGGTAAATTTGATCGATATTTAAAAGTTAGGATGATTATATGAAACGAATAGAAATGTCGCTAAGACATATAAATTGGCGTCTTTTTGTCGCGCTGCTAATAATGGGTCTTTGTCCTACAATCTACACGACAGTGCGCACGTTTTTTTTAGGAAGTTTTCCGGGTGAGTGGTCATACTCCATAGCAGGTCAGCTTTCATGGATAAATTTAATATATGAGATTGTAAATGAAGCAATAATACTCCCCTTATTCTACTTTGTCGGAAAAGTAGTCAAGGATAGAAAGCGGTTTACAAACAGATTAAAAACAGGGCTTTTAATTTCGTTTTTTATATATTCCATATTAGCCATTGCTATAATTTTATTTGCAGAACAAATGTTGACGGCTATGGCAACATCTAAGGATATAATTTTTGAATCGGCAAAGTATGTAAGAATTGAAAGTATCGCTAATATTTTCGGTATTTTACTAAGCTTCAGCTCAGTTGCGCTTGTTTCGCTTGGAAAAGATAAGTTGATATACATTTTAACCGTAACAAAGCTTGTCTTATGCCTTATTTTCGACACATTCCTTGTTTCGACATTGCCATTCTCCGCAAATTTGGGTGTCAATGGAATTGCATATTCAAATATTATAGTTAACGGATTGTTGTTTGTTACAGTAATTGTTATACTTGCAAAACAGGGTTACAGTATTCTAAATAAAGATAAAATGTCATTTACTTGGGCAAAGGAATTCGTAAAAATTGGTGGAGTTTCCGGTGTGGAATCGTTTGTAAGAAATATAGCATATATTTTGATGGTTTCACGAATGGTTAACATGGTTGGTGAGCAGGGCATATATTGGGTGGCAAACAACTTCATTTGGGGATGGATGCTGCTGCCAATAACACAGCTTGGTGAATTGATTAAGCAGGAAACGGCTAAAGATGAAAATGCAATACGGAATAATACCTTGGGATATTTTACTATTACAGGATTTGTCTGTGCACTATGGGTAATTTTAATCCCGGTATATAAACCATTTATGCAGTATATTTTGCGATTTAATGATGTAGATAAATTATTCTCTCTCGTCATGGTTCTGTTTGGATTCTATGTACTCTATGCAATTCAAAATGTATTTGACTCGACATTCTATGGAAGGGGTAAAACAAGCTACATGTTGTTCGAGTCTGTGGTAACAAATTCACTGTACTACGGCACTTTCTTCATACTGTATCTAAATGGTATTTGGAGTCCGACACTTATAGGAATAGCAATAATGTTCGGCTTCGGCAACGCGTTTGATACCGTAGTTTCGGGTCTTGCATACAGATACTATCTAAAACGAAATAAGCTTACAATCTTTAATCCGAATTAAAAATCACTTCTGAACCTGTTTGGATTTGTTCAAATCAAATTGCTTAGAATAAAGCGATTATCTGAATCAATAGGGATTGGCTCTTCATACATATAGATAATGCCGCTGTTTAAAGAAGCTTTATTAGATGGCTTGCGTTATATCAACTAAATCAAATATCACTGAATGAAAATGCTAAATATCACTGAATAGAAATACAAAATATCACTGAATGAACTTCACAAATATCACTTGAGCCGAACACTATAAGCGATTTTTTGATGATGAATTTGAAATAATAGGATTTGATTATAAGTCTGAGAATCCATGGGATGCAAAGATTGAGTTTACTAACTATTTTAACTCTATGTTTCACCGGTATAGCAAATTTTATTTAATTGCAAACAGTATAGGAGCGTACTTCTCAATTTTATCTTTATCAGAAAAACCAATTGAAAAAGCGATGTTGATTTCTCCTATTATAGATATGGAATGCCTGATTTTGGAGATGATGAGAAGAGAAAATATATCTGAAGAAGAACTCAGTTTGAGAAAAAAAGTCATTACACCAGCTGGGGAGGTTTTGTCTTGGGAATATCTTTCTTATGTTAGAAATAATCCTATAACATGGAATATACCGAGCAGTATTCTTTATGGGGAAAAGGATAATATGATTTCTTTGGATACAATTAGTATTTTTGCAAATAAGATAAATGCGGATTTGACGGTTATGGCGAACGGAGAACATTGGTTTCATACGGAAGAACAAGTGCGCTTTTTGGATGATTGGTTTAAGAAGAATATAGGGCTATAGGGCAAAGCATTCAAAATCCCTAGCCAATTCGACTAGGGATATCATTTACGTGGTTGCGGGGACAGGACTTGAACCTGCGACCTCCGGGTTATGAGCCCGACGAGCTACCAACTGCTCTACCCCGCGATATTAAATTGTTATGAAACTTACCGAAAGTGGTGCCGGTGACCGGGGTCGAACCGGTACGATCCGTGAGGATCACGGGATTTTAAGTCCCGGGCGTCTGCCAATTCCGCCACACCGGCGAAAAAGTGGCTCCGAGAGTGGGGCTCGAACCCACAGCCTACCGGTTAACAGCCGGTTGCTCCACCATTGAGCTATCTCGGAATACCTAATATATTGCGTCAACAACAATACATATTATACGGTAGGCACATGTATTTGTCAATAAAAAAATACATGTGAATCTAATTCTGATCGATAATGTTATTAATATTCACCGTTTAAATATACACAATCTCTTGAAAGCGATTATCTTTTGAGGCACAATGGCTATAAGAACAAGGTTCATCGAAACTTTATATGATAGGGGGATGTTCAGTCTTGATGGATTTGTTTCACCAGTTATTTTTCATACTTACTCAGGAGGTTTTATATGGAGACAGGAAAGGAACGTCTAGAATTCTATGGTGGCGCTGTAATTTCTCTTTTGCCATTCGTTATTTTTATCATCACGATAATTATCACAACATTTGTTTGGGGATCAATTTCTGATGGTGCGCTTTGGGTACCGGCCTTCTTAGCACTTTTGATTCCTTTCTTTCTGTCAAAGAACAAAAAGCAGTATTCACAAGTTGTCATCTCAGGCATGGCGAGTGAAGAATGTTTAGTTCCTATTGTTTGCTGGATTTTTGCCGGTGTATTCTCGAGGGTCTTGAGAGTTTCAGGACTTGCTGCAGGAATAGCCGGGGTAGCCGCAAATGCAGGTGTTGGTCCTACGATGTTTTTGATAATCACTTTCCTTGCTTCTGCAGTGTTTGCAACAGCTTCAGGGACGGGCTTTGGGACTATTGCAGCAGGTATGGGGGTGCTTTATCCGGCAGGCGTTGCACTAGGATGCAATCACCCACTGCTTGCGGGTGCAATTATTTCCGGTGCGGCATTTGGTGATAATCTTGCACCTATTTCAGATACAACTATTTGTTCTGCAGCAACTCAGGGTGTTGATGTACCGGGTGTTGTAAGATCAAGACTCAAGTATAGTATTATTTCATGTGCGATTTCAATTCCGATATTCATAATAGTAAGCATGGTGCTCGGACCTGATAAGAATGGAGTCTCAGAGAATGCTAGCTACAATCCTTTGACGTTAATCATGCTCATACCTGTAGCTATAACAATATATATTGCGATAAAGTCGGGCGATATTATAATCGCGACATCCATAGGTATAATCATTGCCATTGTATTTGCAGTTCCCGCAGGACTTATTGATTTGATTCATATTGATTCCGATTCGACGATCCCTGCGGTATTCTCGGTTAGCGGTGAGGGGCTTGATCGTGTGGTTGGAGGCGTTCTCTATGATGGTATTGCCGGCATGATTCAGGTTATAGTTTTGGCACTACTGCTCTTTGGATCTATAAACATTATGAGACAGGGAGAGGGCGACCTTGTAATCCTTAATGGACTTGGAAAAATCGCAAAGACAGCGACAGGAGCAGAGTTTGTAATTTCTGCAATGGTTATCATCTTATCGGGTATCATGGGACTGAATGCACCTGCAATTTTGGCAGTAGGAGCTTCGTTTGCCAAGCCACTATCAAAGCAGCACGGCATTTCACCTTACAGAACTGCGAACCTCATGGACGCACAGTCAAACACCTTGGCTTATTGCTTACCATGGACACCGGCGGTTGTTTATACACTAGGTTTTGCTAAAGATTCCGGTGCACCACTCACAGGTGTGCAGATTATGCCTATGACAATTTACTGCTTCGTAATGTTTGTCGTTATGACTGTATCAATCATCCTTAAGCTTGGAAGAAGAGACTTCATGGATAAACTTTCACCGGAGATGAGAGCAGAGTACGATCACGAGGATTATGTAGCAAAATAAATCCCTAACTCAACAAAAAGATAGAAGCCGAATCTTTACCTCGGTTTCTATTTTTTTTATGCATCAAAACCGGCTGCAAGCGAAAACTGAAAGCTATGAAGCTCATCAAAATATGATATAATATTAGCATCTATTTATAGCGAAAATTTAAGCTTAATTGGGATGGTTATATCTATGAAAAAATATATTGTATTGATGGCAGTTGGAATTGCTATTATGTTCTTGGCAGCGTGCTCAAACCCTAAAGAGGATAAGGCGAGAATTGATAGGTATCTCGACAATGTGTACGGGAAAAATGAGTATACTTTGGAGCAAAATCCGGAGAATAAGCGATATTATATTGTCAAGCTCAAGAAATATCCGGGTCTCAAATTTAATATTACAGTTTCGCATCAGCCATTTATGGACTCGTTTGTATGGGATGATTTTGATGAAATATTTACTGAGCATGTGATTAAGACTTTCCAATCTTCGACGGATATGGGAAAGGACCACATTGAGTTTTTGGATCCGGAACTCGTCTATTCAGCCCAAATAAAATCAATTGATGAACTCAAAACCTCATATGACAGATTCATGGCCTTTATTAATATGGTGCGTGAGAAATATACCGCTTTGATCGATGTAGAGCGTTTGCCTTTGAGGTTTGATATCAGAGGAATCAGATTTAAGGGAGATGTAGATAAAGAAACCAGGTATATAGATATAGGTAAGGCAGAAAAAGGTAAGGTTAATGTAAAGAGCTTTGAAGAGTTATATGCAGATCTTGCACCAAAGGTTCAAACACATGCTGTGAATCCAAACGGAGTAAAACTCAGTGCAAGTTCGGGACGTACATTTTTGATCGGAAGCGATACTTTTGAGGACTGTCTATACAAGGTTATGAAACTTGATAATCCGACAGGGGCTGATCTGAGCAGCATAGTTTTACAACCGGGAGAGCTCAGCCAAACTTATTTTTTGGAAAAGACAGATGAGTATGAAAGAGGCGCAAGTATAGAGTTTCAGGTAAAGAATATGACTGATTCACCGTGCTCGCTATACGATGCCACTTTATACAAGATGGTAATATCGGGTTCCGGTAAGATATTTATCAAAGATAAGTCGATAGAACTGATTTATGACGAGCGTAGAGAATGGACTGATCCATACAAGGTTCTAAAGATATCCAAGCCAAAGACCACGCAGGAAAAGGCGGAGGGCGTTATCTACAAAAATACAAGAGTTCTCTTTGTGGAATCACAATATACAAAGGACATATATCAAGTTGTCGTGACCTTTATCCCATAGCACAGTCATCAAAGTAATTATGAGTTAATTGGACGAAAAATATGGAAAGATATGATTTCAAAGCAACAACATCAAATTCGGATATAATCATCGGCATCACCTTTCCGGCACTGTTGATGCTGCCGATACTAGGGGTAAACCTCGCTTTGTTTTATCTTGGACCGGATAATTTCATCAAAGAAAATCCGATGCTACTATATTTAATACTACTGATGTGTTTAGCAGGCGGCTTTCTATTGGTTAAGAAAATACAGAAAAGCCTAATAAGACAATACACGGTAGAACTTTACGGCAATAGTATAAGAATCTGGACGGGGCACGATAAAATTCTTTCCGGTACTATTAGGGATTGCAATGATAGCATCAAAATGGACGGCGTAAATGCAAAAGCTATTAAGCTGAATATATATACTGAAAGTGGAAATATTAAATTCAGAGCCAGGGCTAAGGAGTATAGGAAGATAACGGGAGTTAAAACTGCTAACCCTTTGGGAACAAGTGAGATGCGCGATATGGACGAAATTTATTCTCTTGCGCAAAAGATAAGGATGTAGAAATGGCAAGATACGAGCTGGGTGCAATTTACAAGATAGATGGTGGCGAAGGAACTTACTACGCCAGGCTTTTGACACAGGACACATATGGGATATTTGAGCCTGTTGAAGGTGAAATAAGCGAAGAGAAGTTTTCGAAGCTAGGGTACAGGCTTTATATTTGTACCGGAAGCTTTGCTGTCAAAAGGGGATTTTGGGAGAAGCTTATACCGTCAACTGATAAGATGGATACCGAGAGATGGAGCCGCCCTCCTCACCTTGTCAATTTTCTCCCTTGGAATATAGAAAGCTCCTTGGAAAGCAGCGTTTCGCTTAATAGAAGCGGAAATACCGAGGTTATAGATAGAAAAGAGTATATCAAATATCTCAAGCAAGGATTTATATCCGTTATAATGCCGAGATACGAACTCATACCTAATTATTTGGACAGAATGTACGATAATTGGCCGGAAAGTGCAATTCTTCAAGATCTAGAGTTTACAAACGGTACCGAAGAACACAGAAGAAAGCAAATCAAGGCCCTGAAGAAGCTGGGCTATGATGTTTCCTATTATGAATAAAATTAGAGAATGTATCTGTCGAAAGCTGCAGTTTTAAACGGAACATTTATACAAAGGGAATACTTAAATGGAAAAAGGAATCAAATTTCACAGTATTTATTACAGGTACTTCATATTCATTTTGATGTTTGCACTTTCAACTTTTTATGTAATAGCATATCACGAAGTAGGCAATGATATGGTAGAAGCCCGTTTCGGGAAATTCAAAATAAGCATGAGCCCGTATCAGTATGCGTACCGAGGATTTGTTATTCTGATAGTCATAAGTATTTTTTTGCATTTTGTAAGTTGGAAGTTCTCAATCGGAAAATCGGGTATATACATCAAAAAGATAAACATCACCGTGCCATGGGAAGACATTGATGCAGTTGCTCACGTATGGATAAATGAAGCTGCCGGATTGGGATTTCCTAAATCGCTATACAATAGAAAGAGCCTTATTATCTATAGAAAAGAGATGAGACCGATATGCATCTACAACATTTCGCTGCTCAGTATCTTTTTGATAAAACTAATGAAACCGCAGGTTCGTAGTAATATTTTGATGGCAAGTATGGCCACTCTATTCAATATGTTGCTAAACGCAGTGTTACTTTACGGGGGACTATTTAAGCACTATGATATCAAAAGTATAGGAATGCTAAGTGCATTTATAGTGGCTTATGCCATCAAAGCTCTGATTGTTCCGCTGGTGCTTACGGCTCGCCAAAATGCAATTCACGGCAAAATAATTTTTCATGATGGTATTCCGAAAAGAGATAGAACAAAGGCTATCATCATATAGCAATATGGGAGATAAATATGGAAGATATTAACACTAGATTAGATAAGCTTCTTCAGAAACAAAAGGACTACTTCAGAACCGGTGAAACTAGGGATATAGAGTTTAGAATATCAAAGTTAAAACGCCTTAAGAAGGCTATCAAAATCTATGAGCAGAAGGTGCTTGATGCCCTAAAGGAGGACCTGGGAAAGCCTGAGCAAGAGGGCTTTTTTAGCGAAATTGGCGGGATATACGGCAGCCTGGACTTATTCATAAAGAATCTATCAAAGTGGACTAAATCAAAGAGCGTTAACACGCCAATAATCCAGTACGGCGAGAGCTATATAGAGTATGAGCCTTACGGAAGCGTGCTTATAATAGTTCCTTTTAACTATCCTTTTCAGCTTGCGATGGAACCGCTTATTGGAGCGATTGCATCAGGAAACACGGCAGTAGTAAAGCCAAGCGAACTTGCACCTGAGACCGAGAAGGTTATATCGGATATCTTAAGGGAGGCTTTTGATGAAAGCTATGTTGCATCCGTATGTGGCGGTGTGGATGTGATTACCAAACTGTTGAGCCTGCGCTTTGACTACATATTCTTCACAGGAAGCGTGCGCGTAGGAAAAATCGTCATGGAAGCTGCATCAAAGAATTTAACTCCAATAACTCTTGAGCTTGGTGAAAAGAGTCCGGTATTTATAGACAAAAACTTTGATATAAAGCTAGCAGCAAAGCGTATAGCCTGGGGAAAGTTTCTGAACAACGGGCAGACCTGCATAGCGCCTGACTACGTGCTGGTTCATGAGAGCAGAAAGCTCGCTTTGATAGATGAGCTCAAAGCCGTAATACATGAGCACTACGGCGAAAATATCAAGGGAAACCCGGACTACGGTCGCATAATAAATGAGAAGCAGGCGGGAAGACTTGCGGGGATATTAGAAAAGGATAAGGACTATATAGTCTTCGGAGGTGACTTTGATGTTAATCAAAGGTATATAGCACCGAGCCTTCTCGATTTAGGCAAGCTTGGGGATGCTTGCCTAAGCGAAAGCGCTGCCATGGAAGACGAAATCTTCGGACCTATACTTCCGATAATTGCATACGAAAATTTGGATAAGGCAGTTGATATGGTTAGAGATGGAGAAAAGCCACTTGCCATGTACATTTTCTCTAAGGATAAATCCTATATAGACAACATAAAAAATCGCATTTCCTGTGGAAATATAACGATTAACGATACTGTTAAACATGTGTCCATCGGGAGCCTGCCTTTTGGTGGTGTGGGACATTCGGGAATCGGATCCTACCACGGTAAATACAGCATAGAGAACTTCTCACATAGGCGAGGTGTTTATAGGAACAAGGCTAAGTTCAATATCAAGCAGATTGCTCCACCGTATAACGATAAGGCTTTTGCTTTTTTGAGGAAACTGTTTAAATAGCTGTTTAATTAGCTGCTCGGATGCTAATGCTTGAGGCTTAGTATGAGTTTTGTTGGGAGATAGTAAATGAACGAAAAGAAACCAAATAAAGAAGAACTTCTAAATTTGATAAGAAATAATGCGGAGCTAAACCATAGGCTGATGTGTGACTGTGATATATATTTTTACGATCAGGATAAGGATATCGAGTTCTCAGGCAATGGAGAGGTTTATTCCATTGAGGCAAGAGTTTTTGCGCAGGACGGAAGCGGTGGCGAATTTGTATTCCTCGAGGATGGAAGCATCGGACTCATAAGCAGTGAAGGGGATGTAGGTAGGGTTTCCGAAAGCTTAGACATGCTTCTTGAGTTCCTTATATGTGCAGGCTGTATCTCTGATTTTAACTGTAGATATTTTTACTGTAATAAAGAGTTAATTAAGACTTTCTGTGCAAAATATATCGAAAAGAGAAGGGATGATTGTCAGAAAGAGGGCTTTAGCTGGGATGAGAGCAGAGCTTCTTTGGCAAAAGAAATGTCGATAGATTTCAATCCAAATAGCTTCGCTGAGCTTGCGATGGACTTCTATAAATCCGCGACAAGAGAGCCGTTATTCACCTGTAGATTTGGAAGTGGAGACGATGCATATGTATGCGATGGCATAATGTCTGACATCGTCGGGCTTTGGACTAAAGAGCTCGTTGGGATGAGCGAGGAAGAAATTTTGGCAATGGCTAAATAATATTTAGTAAACTTTGCCTTGAGTGTAATATCCTGTGAATATAAACGAGCTTTTCATCCTCAATGATTTGATAGAATATAATATATCTTTTAACTATACATTTTCGGAAGCCTCTATAGCGAAGGTATGGGTCATTGATTAGTGAAAACCTATATGGAAAAGTTGAAAGTCCTTCCACTGAAGCTTCAATTCTATCAAGTAAATGTTCTGCAGTATATGGTGAATCTAAATCTCCGGATACATAGGAAATTATATTCCTTAAATCATTATGGTATTTTTCGGACACGATTATTTTATAATGATCCATCTTTCAGCTCCGCTCTGAGTTTTTCTATGGATTTATTAAAGTCAATTGTGTTACCGTTAGCGAAATCAAATTCACTCTGTTCTAAAAGGCGATATAATTCATACCTATCCATAAGTTTGTTGAATGAATCTATGTTCATAACGGCTAAATCGCCTCGACCATTTTTGGTAATATAAACGGGTTCACCTGTTTCACGGCAGTATGAAGAAATCTCGTTATAATTATTTCGTAAGTCTGTGCTTGATTTTATGTTTGGCATAGTAAACCTCCCTTATCTAAAGAAATTATACATTTATTTCTTTAGGAAGTCAATTTGGGATTATAAATAACCAAGGAGAAAGTTATGGAGTTACGTATTCCTGAAGAGGGAAAAGCAATTTATGTAGGTGAAGATGAAATCCTTCTCGCCTACTACGGAAGTGAAATTGAACTTAGTTTCAAGACCGAGCCACCACATGGTGACAGCATATATTCGGCAAGGCTTCCAATACTAAACAAAAATTTACCTTTTTGGTTATATGGCAGAAATTTAGTGTTTCTGGATGCCTACTACCTGATTGCGGAGACTGTAGAAATGGGAACATGGTCGCCTGTGACAAGCATGATAATCGATATACACAGCGGAAGATATGCAAATCTTGGTTACTGGTATACGGATATAGAGCTTAAGCACAGAGGTGTTAAGCTAAAGAATAGCTTTGATGGGAAATCTATAAGGCTTAAAGATGTAGATAAACTCGAATGGATAAAATTCTGAGGAGGATGTATGAAGGCGTTTGAAAACTTTGATTGGAATGCGTTTTGGTATAATGATAGCAATAAATTACCGCACTTCAAGGGTGGTCCGCTAAAAGAAGAAGATATAAAACGTGTTGAGGACGAATTCGGATACAGGCTTCCTGACTCATACATAGAATTACTCAAGTCTCAAAACGGAGGTGCGCCTTTTTATGCTCTTTGCTACTATGAAGAAGATGAGGAGTTTATACCTGTTTATCTCACTGCTATTTATGGTGTGGATTCTAAATTAGATTATTCCATTTGCGGAGATAGTGGAGCAAAGATGATATATGAAAAGTGGGGATACCCGGATATAGGACTTCCTATTGCTTTCACCATAAACGACGGTCATGAGATGGTATTCCTGGATTACAGCGATTGCGGATCAAAGGGAGAACCTAAGGTAGTGCTGATAGATCAGGGAAATGACTACAAGAAAACTTTACTTGCAGAAAACTTTGAGGCGTTCATAAAAAGTCTCCGCAAATACCTAACTATGGTAACGATTGATGAGTTTAAGAGTTTGGGTGAAGATGAACAGGCTTTCCTCATAGATAGGCTCAATGACGAATTCGAGATAAAACGCGTCATTGAATATCTCAATGCAAAGGGTATAGATAATCTGAGCAGCAGGCTTCTTGGAATGCTGGCAAGGGCATACAACAATGATAGAAAGTTTAAGAAAGCCATTGGAATCATGGACCTTATTCCGAAATCAGACAGAGATGCAATCTGGTACTATAGATACGGATATATCTATACCTACAGGCGATTCCCAAATACTGAAAAGTATATGCTGAAAGCACTTGAAATGTTTGATAAGGCGGTTGATATTGCCAAGGACAAAGAAGTCATAGACTGGTGTATAGAGCCTATAGAATGCAGCGGCATCGAGGGATTTCTCATGGAACACAAAACCGAGTTTCCTAAGATTTATGCAGAATATGTAAATTATAAAAAATCAAAGCTTGACAAGCCTGATGAGTATGATGCCGAGTATGAAAAGAGGTGGCAATATACTACAAGGGTATCAAAGAAGATAGCTGGTCACTATGGTGTAAACTGGATCTTTGATCAGCACAAGTATTCCAGATATGCCTTTGCTGTGGAATTTGATGATGCCATGATAGAAAGCTTCGGCGAAGACTGGCATGCGCAAGACATAAATACGCCTATAAATGCAGATGAGCTACTTGTAGTCTATAGGGCATGGATAAAGAACAAGGATCAGCTTAATGAGAATGAAATGCTTTTTAGTAAAGGAGAGCTTATAGAAGAAGAGCGTGATAATGAGATGCAGCAGGTAGAGATAATGGCTTATCTAAAGCCTGACGATGGAATCAGCTTTAGCTTAGAGGAATTGATGTTCAAAATCCATAATCTCATGGCTAATAAAGAACTTCGCGGCAATGTAAGCTTTGAGGGATTTGACAATATAGGTTTCTTCGATAAGAAAACCGGAAAAGAGGATAGAGCAAACGGACTGCCAACGATATTAGTATGCTGTGGTATCTGATGTTTTAGTTTTGATATAGCAAAAGTCTATGGGAAGCCTTGACGGAGAAATATACTATGGCTATAATTTGGTTAGTTATTGCATATTAAAATAAGGAGAATTTAAGATGGGATTGAGAGCTAATTATCAGCTTGTAAACGACCAAGAATTAAAAAAAATAATGAACCCGGACCTGGATCCGGAGGAGCTGCTCGAGGATCTGGAGGATCTTGCTGAGGAAGAAGATGTACTTCTCGATATCGATAAGATGTGGGATGTACTACACTTTGTTTTAACCGGTGTGAGTACAGATGAACCGCAGGCTGAGAACCCGCTCAGTGAAGCAATTTTAGGTGTGTTACCGGCAGAGGATTTAGATGATTATGTTGCTGTTACCGAAAAGGATAGGGTGGCTGAGATTCTGTCTGCACTTAAGAGCTTTGATATAGAAGAGGCTCTAGGTAAGTTTGATATGGAAGCTTGCAAAGAGGCAGGACTTTACCCTAACATCTGGGATGAGGATCATGAAGAATTGGCCGATGAGCTTCTTGATGAAATCGAGGCTTGCTATAATGGGCTGATTACCTTTTATACGATGGTGCTAGAGGCAGAAGGTAACGTTGTCGTAACAATTCTATAGTAATATAGCTAGGCAAAAGGGACTTCAATAGTGAAGTGCACCCCAAAAGTTAGACACTAAACTAACTTTTGGAGGTGTACTTTTTTATGTCCGGCTTAAAAGTAAAGTGGCTCATTATATCAATTTATTCATTGTACTCGTCGCTTTTGCCATCAGCGTATCCTATTTCAGCAAGAACGGAGCCGAGGTTTTCTTCAAAGAATTCGAGGAATTTTTGGCTTGCAACCGATGCTGCGTTTCTATCTTTGATGGTTAGTACTATATCCCTGTAGAACTGAGGAACGGTTGGCTTATTGATTACCTTGTAAGGTGTCTTTGTGAGCACGAGTTTACCCATATATCCTAGGCAAAGTCTGTTCTCAATCATAGAAAGTATTAGGGAATTATCCTTGCTCGAGTGTACGATATTAGGGCTAATGTTTATTTGCCTTAGAATGCCGGCTGCCTCCTTTGGGGTACCTTCATCCACTATTATCATAGGAGTTTCCTCGAATATTTCGACCGGAATATCCTTTCTATTTGCATAGACCCCTTCTTCGCTCATGACGGCAACAAAAGGGTCTCGGCAGACATGAATTGACTCAAAGCCCGGAAGTGTAGGGGAGTCAATGAAACCGAAGTCGATAGTCCCCTTCGCAAGCCAGGATTCAATTGCCATGTTGTCCCCTTCGCGGATTTCTATATTTATGTTAGGATATGTATCCTTAAAAGCTTTAATTATAGGCATGAGTATGTGGCAGGAAACGCTGGAAAATGTACCGAGGACTATGCGACCGGATTCTATACCTTTGAGCTTGGATGCCTGCGTGTATATATTCTGCTCTGCATTGCTAAGCGCCTCAATATATGGAAGCATGTATTTACCGTCGGAGGTTAGCCAGATGCCTGTCTGACTGCGGTTTAGCAAGGTGAGTTGTAGTTCCTTTTCCAAAGAACTGATAATCTGACTTACTGCAGACTGGGAGTAGTTGCACTCAGCCGCCGCCTTGGACATACTACCTAATTCGATTACTTTAAGAAACATCGCGTATTTTGAAAAAACCATACTCACCTCCGAATTTTACTATATTGCCTATTCTATCATTAAAATATGTCAAACAGGAGAATATTTCAGTAATTTACACAAATAATCATGCAAAAGTATATTAAAAATTTTGAATTAAGTTATTAAAACAATTTATATTGGACAAACATAAATTGTTCAAGGCAGGTCTATATGCTAATATATGAATATAGATATAATTTTTTAGGTAGTATTATTCAAAGGGAATATAAAATGAAACTAATTTTAAATAATATAGAAAAGAATTTTGGAGAAAAGATTGTTTTGAGGGGCTGTAGTTGCGAGTTTGAGCAAGGAAAAATTTATGGACTTCTCGGAAGAAACGGTGCCGGAAAGACGACTCTATTTAACTCGATATACGGAGAGTATAAGGATGTTAAGGGTCAGGCTTTGAT